>JGI24539J26755_10000026_pt1 | contig 55731 bp, 52 predicted proteins | sample NorSeaMetagenome_2_FD_26755 | JGI IMG/M metagenome (IMG submission 26755) | reverse complement strand
ACAACAGTGACACTCTTATTAGTAAAGACAATTATTTAGAAAGAAAAAGAAGGACTCAAAACCCACATATAAAATTACTCGACGGTAACGCTTTTTGCTAAATTTCTTGGTTGATCTACATTACAATTTCTCATTAAAGCAATATGATATGAAAGAAGTTGAAGAGGAATAATTGTCAGCAATGGAGCAACCTCTCTAAAACATTTTGGAATTTCAATACAATAATCAGCTATTTCTTTAACTTCAGTATCACCCTCAGTCACTATTGCTATTAACCTACCTCCTCTAGCTTTAACCTCTTGAATATTACTTACAACCTTCTCGTAATTATCTTTACGAGTTGCAATTACAACAATCGGCATTTCCTCATCAATTAAGGCAATAGGACCATGCTTCATTTCTGCAGCTGGATACCCTTCAGCGTGGATATATGATATTTCTTTTAGCTTTAACGCTCCCTCTAAAGCAACTGGAAAATTAGAACCTCTTCCTAAATAAAGAAAATTAGTAGCATCTTTAAATACATTTGCAATGTCCTTAATACTATCATTAAGATTTAATAGTTTTTCAATCTTTTTAGGAACTCCCAAAAGCTCTTTAATTAAAAAATTATAATTTTCTCTATCTACTGTCTTTTTCAATTGAGACAACCTTAGTGCTAACATAATCAAAACAGTAACCTGAGTTGTAAAAGCTTTTGTAGATGCAACACCAATTTCCGGACCAGCATGAGTGTAAGTTCCTCCAGATGTTACTCTTGTTATTGATGAACCCACAACATTACATATACCTAAAGTTAATGCCCCATGTTCTTTAGCTATATCTAAAGCTGCTAAGGTATCTGCAGTTTCTCCAGATTGAGAAATTGCTATTACAATATCTTTATTTGTTATAATAGGATTTTTATATCTGAATTCAGAAGCATACTCAACTTCAACATTTATTCTTGCTAAATCTTCTATAAGATATTCTCCTATTAATCCTGCGTGCCAAGAGGTTCCACAAGCAATAATAATTATCCTATCAGCTGCCAAAATATGAGATTCATGTTCTTTGAGTCCGCCTAAAACAATATCGTTTGTTTTAGGGTCAATTCTACCCCGCATAGTATCAATAATACTTTTTGGTTGTTCATAAATTTCTTTTAACATGAAATGATCAAAACCTCCTTTTTCAATAGACTCTAAACTCTGTTCAAGTTTTTGAATATATGGACTCTTTTTTTCGTTTGAAATCGTCTTTATTACAACATTTTCATTCTTATTTAATTTAGCAACCTCTCCATCATTTAGATATATGACTTTATCAGTGTATTCTATTATTGGAGAGGCATCAGAGGCAACAAAATATTCATTATTACCTATACCAATCACTAAAGGAGATCCTTTTCTGGCAGCATAGAATTNATCTGGATTACCTTCCTCTAACACNACAATAGCATAAGCACCTACTACTTCATTTAAAGCGANTCTAATTGCTTTAAATAATGAGTTATTATCATCANNGTCCCATTTAGGGTCATTATCTNTTNTACTATTTCCATTATTATATACATCTTCAATTAAATGCATAAGTACCTCTGAATCTGTATCACTTACAAAAACATGTCCCTTTTNTTCTAAAACTTTCTTAAGCGAAGAATAGTTCTCAATAATACCGTTGTGAATTAAAGAAAATTTNGAATTTGAAGATGAATGAGGATGAGAGTTTATTTGATTAGGAGGNCCATGAGTTGCCCAGCGNGTATGTCCAATACCAATTGACCCACTTNNATCACTATCTCCCACAAGNTCTAAAAGATCATTTACTTTTCCAGCTTGTTTATAGGTTATGATTTTCTTATCGTTAATCAATCCAACTCCAGCACTGTCATACCCTCTATATTCTAAACGCTGCAGCCCTTTGATTAAAATTGGGTAAGCTCTTCTGTTTCCGACATATGCAACAATTCCACACATTAATTTTTTATTTTAATTTAACAATAAACTAATCAAATTATTTCTTTATTTCAGCTAAGTATTTATACTTACAATTCTGAATATAATATTGTTATCATAACTGAATTATTATTAATCAAAGTTCTGTTAGCGTTTATTGCTCCTCCAGATGACAACAAATATAAATCTTCAGTAAAAGTAGGGTCGTATAATAAATTATAAAAATATCTAGTNATGTTAAAAGTGTACTGATCATCATCTAAAGCTCCACCAAAATGTGTTATGCCTTCTGTTATGTAGTCAGAAAGAAAAATATTATTACCTGCGCTATCAACTCTTACTAAAGAAAGGTTTTCATGTGCAGGATAGTTTTCATCATTTTCAATATCAAAAGATAATGTAACCTTATTAATTGCCTTACTCTCTAGTGCATTTGCTAAAAGATGNGTGTTTTNTAAGACAAGCTTACTTTTAAATCCAGCCATAGACTGAACATAAGAAAAATCTGTATTTACAGACAGGCTAGTAAGTGGCTTATCATTAAAAAGATTAATTCGNGCTGTTTCTCCATCTAAAAGAAAATCTAGGGATAGTGAGTCATTAGAATCATTATGATAGTAGATAGAGAAANTTGAATTTGATCCAGAAGGATTAAGATAAATTATTGAGTTTAACATTGTAGAAGACTGACCTATTAAAAAAGAACCAAAATTTTCTTGGAATATCTCATTATCTAATAATAATCCATCATTACCCATATCTATAATTTGCTGGCCAATNCTATTATCTAAAATCATTTTTAANGTTGGATTTGAAGATGTGTCGCTAGAAAGGGTGAAGGAATTTAGCAAATCAATTGTACTAGATTCACAAAAATCACTAGACGTTGACCAATGGTTAGAATAATATATTGAATCCTTATAAATTTTGGACTGACAATATGTGACATTTATATCATGAAACGAGCTAAAATCACCATAATATCCAGAGTATGAATAAGAAAAAACAACAGAATCAACAATAGGGTTATTACCTAAATCTATATTACTTTCTGAAAGAGATATCTGAGTCTGAAAACGCCCTGAATTTAAACCAAAGACTGGGTCATTTATAGTTCCTAGAATTAAAGAAGAAGTTTCATCTGACCTTAACGAGTCAACAGATTCTGTAAATAAAGTAAAACTGGAAAGCGTGTCGTTTTGACCGAAACTATCACTTAGTATTTCAATTCTATCTGAAGAAGGTTGAACTTCCAAACCAACAACATCNGTNTCTTTACAAGAAAACATAAGAAATGATATTAAGANTAGAATTGATATATCTCTGATTTTTATCATATTAAGCTTCAACTTCTTCTTCTTCATTTATAAAATCATCATAAAACTTTAAGTAAGATTTTTCGTAATCTTCATCGCCNGGATACTTTAAAAAAGGTTTTCNNGACTTCTCAATACNATTAATAAGATCTTTATTAATATTAGAGCTTGCTTGAATAACAGCATCAGAATAAGAGATTGCAAATTTATATAAGGTTTCTGCATCTAAACCCTTTAAAGGAGCAAGATCACTAGATTCTAAGTTTTCAAATAATAATTTATCAATAATTGTATCACTTAATTTTCCTTTATAACCATTATCAAAGACAGAATAAATAACTTTTGTATTTTCAAATAATGGATCTTCAGAATATAACTTTTTAATATACATAGGCACTAATGAGGTGAACCATCCTTGGCAATGAATAACATCAGGTGACCATCCTAATTTCCTAACAGTTTCTATTACACCTTTACAATAAAAAATCATTCTCTCATCATTATTTGTAAGCAAATCTCCATTAGAGTCATGAAACATTTGCCTTCTAGGAAAGAATTCTTCATTATCAATAAAATATACCTGCATTCTCTGCTGCTGAATTGACGCAACCTTAATTATAAGCTGATGATCAAAATCATCAATAATAAGATTCATTCCTGAAAGTCTAATAACCTCATGTAGCTGATGTCTTCTCTCATTTACGGTTCCAAACCTTGGCAAAAATATTCTTATATCTTTCCCATCCTCCTGCATTAACTGTGGTAATGCGCTACTTAAATCTCCCATACTTGATTGATCCATATATGGGAATATCTCCTGAGAAATATATAATATTTTTTTCTTTTCCATTATGCAAATAATTAGTTTACAAAAATATAAAAAAAAATATGGTAAATAAGGCATTTTGAATTAGTTTTGTAATGAAAAACATCCTATAAAACAGGCATATTAGTATGATAGTCTTTAAGAAAAAAGAAGAATTAGCAGATTATCTTTTATCCCAAAAAAATCACTCAATTGGTTTTGTTCCTACAATGGGCTCTCTACACCAGGGTCATATCTCTTTAATCACACAGAGTAAAAAAAAATGTAACATTACAGTTTGTAGCATATTTATAAATCCAACTCAATTTAACGATTTTGATGATTTTAAAAGATACCCAAAGAATACTGCTATTGATTTAAAGTTGCTAAAAACCGCTAACTGTGATATTGTTTACACTCCTTCATATCATGACCTGTATAAAGAAAATGAAAAAGCTAAAAATTATGAATTCAATGGTCTAGAAAATCATCTTGAAGGCAGGCATAGGCCTGGGCATTTTAATGGGGTTGCAACAATTGTTGAAAAACTTTTCAGAATAGTTAAACCAAAGTATGCTTTTTTTGGAGAGAAAGACCTGCAACAACTTATGATAATCAAATCACTTGTAAAGAACATCGGGATGAGTGTTGTGATTACTGGCTGTCCAACTAAAAGAGATAAAAATGGACTTGCCTTAAGTTCAAGAAACTCACAATTATCAAAAGAAGATTTATTATACAGTTCAATTATATACAAACAATTATTATTATGTAAAAAAAACTATTTAAACACCTCGATAATAGAATTGAAAAATAATATTACAAAGAATTTAACTAAATCAAAAAAGATTGAAATAGATTACTTTGAATTTATTGAATTAGCAACTCTTAAAGCTATAACAGTAATAAACAAAGAAACAAAATACGCTGCTTGTATCGCCGTTAAAATATCTGGAGTAAGACTAATTGATAACATAATTTTATAACTTTACATTTATAGAAATTTAAAGATGAAAATAATTAAACCTTTATTTTTTTTGAGTATTGGAATGCTATTAATGTTCTATGCTTTTAAAAATCAAAATATTTTAGAATTAATTGAAAGGCTAAAAAATGTAGAGCTTAAATGGGTTTTTGTATCAATGATTTTTGGCGCAATTGCAATAATAAGTAGAGGTCTAAGATGGACCTTTATGATTCAATCTTTAGGATANAAAAGCTCGGCTATAAATAGTNTTAGCGCAGTTGCAATTGGCTATTTATCTAATATTATTGTTCCTAGAGCAGGAGAGATAACAAGATGTACAACGATAACTAAAGTAGAGAAAACACCATTTGATAAATTATTTGGAACAATTATTTTAGAAAGGATTATCGATTTACTAATACTTTGCTTAATGATTGGTTTAACATTTNTTTTTCAATTTAATAATATAAGCAACTTTTTTAATAACGTACTTTCATCTAAAGAAAGTAATTCTATTCTTATAGTTATTTTAAGTATTATCCTATCATCCATAATCATATCATATCTTTTTAAAGATCAGATAAAAAAATCCGNTTTATTTCTCAAATTAGCTAAAGCATTAGATGGATTAAAAGAAGGGCTAACAAGCTACAATAGTATATCAAACAAATCAGCCTTTTGGATACACACAGTTATTATTTGGTTAATGTATATTCTAATGACATATGTATGTTTTTTTGCAATTGAAGAAACAAAACACCTCGATATTGGTGATGGTTTTTATATGCTGGTAATTGGTGGTCTTGGAATGATTGTTCCAACTCAAGGAGGAATTGGCTCTTATCATATGGCCGCAAAAATAGGTCTAATAACTTTAGGAATAAGTGCTCAACCAGCTCTTATGTTTGCCTTCACTGTTCATACAGCTCAAACCTTAATGACAATATGTTTTGGTTTATTATCTTTCTTAATAATTATATTTTCAGTAAAAAAATGACGAACCTAAAACTATTAAACAATAAAATAATTTCATCAGAACTAATTTTAAATAAAGTCAAAGCCTGGAAAAAAAATAATCAAAAAATAGTTTTTACTAATGGATGTTTTGATATAATTCATCTTGGACATATTGAGCTTTTAGCTAAAGCTGGTGATTTAGGTGATAAATTGATTATTGGCATTAATTCTGATTTATCTATTAAATCGCTAAAGGGGGAAGAAAGACCAGTCTTAGATGAAAAATCTAGATCAATGATAATTGCAGCTTTAAATTTTGTTGATGCAGTTGTGGTATTTGAAGAGTTAACTCCTTTAGAAATTATTAAAAAAATTCAGCCAGAAATTATTGTTAAAGGTGGAGATTACGATGAAGATGATGTTGTAGGTAAAAATTTTATATCAAAGTATGATGGATCGGTTATTATACTACCTTTAACAAAAGGGTTTTCTACAACTAGTATTCTAAATAAAATAGAAAATGAGTAAGAAGCATTCAATATTCTATTGCCAAAACTGTGGAAGCCAATCGAGTAAATGGCTTGGCAAATGCCCCTCTTGTAATGAATGGAATTCATTCGTTGAAGAACATGTCACAAAAAAAACTAATCTTAAAGAAGGATATATAAGCTCTAAGATTAATCACCCAAAATTAATAAGCGAAATTGATTATAGTAATGAAAAAAGAATCGTTACAAATGATAAAGAGCTAAATAGAGTGCTTGGAGGAGGTATTGTTCCTGGTTCTTTAATACTTCTTGGGGGAGATCCAGGGATAGGCAAATCTACCCTTTTACTACAATTTGCCTTAAGCTCAAAAGCAAAGAAAATCCTTTATGTTTCAGGTGAGGAAAGTGAGAAACAAATAAAGATGAGAGCAGAAAGGATTAATCAAGATTCTAATCATTGTTTCATATTAACTGAAACCTCAACTAATAATATTTTCAAAGAAATAGAAAAGCTTCAGCCTGATATTCTGGTAATTGATTCTATACAAACAATTCACACCTCCAGCTTAGAATCTACACCGGGGAGTGTATCTCAAATTAGAGAATGTACCTCAGAGTTAATAAAGTTTGCTAAAGAAACTGGTACAGCTGTGTTTCTAATTGGACATATTAATAAAGATGGTGCTATTGCAGGACCTAAAGTATTAGAACATATGGTTGACACTGTATTGCAATTTGAGGGTGATCGAAATTATATATATCGAATACTAAGAACAGTGAAGAATAGATTTGGATCTGCATCAGAATTAGGGGTCTATGAAATGACTCAAGATGGATTAAGAGAAGTCAGCAACCCTTCGGAAATATTAATTTCTGAAAGGGACTCTCCTACTAGTGGTGTTGGAATTGCAGCAACTATAGAAGGAGCAAGACCATTATTAGTAGAGATACAATCACTCGTTAGTACTGCGGTTTACGGAAACCCTCAACGATCAGCTACAGGTTTTGACACTAAAAGAATGAATATGCTGCTTGCTGTATTAGAAAAAAGATGTGGATTTAAACTTGGGGCTAAAGATGTTTTTTTAAATATAACAGGTGGCATAAAAATTAATGATACCGCTATCGATTTAGCTGTGGTTTGCTCTATACTTTCTTCCGATCAAGACATATCGCTAGATACACTTGTATGCTTTGCAGGTGAAATTGGACTTTCTGGAGAAATTAGAGCTGTTAATAGAATTGAAAATAGAATCAAGGAAGCTGAAAAATTAGGTTATAAAAAAATTATAATTTCTAAATATAATAAATTAGGAGGAGCAAAATTTAATATAGAGGTTCAGAAATTTGGGAAAATAGAAGAGCTATTTAGAATTCTTTTTTAACATTATATCAATATTTGTGCTGTGTGTTCTTTTGTCTTAACCTTTATAATAATATCTTCAATAACTCCATCTTCGTCAATAATAAATGTTGTTCTGTTAATGCCATAGTATTCTTTGCCCATAAATTTCTTTAACCCCCAAACACCATAGCTCTTTAAAACTTCTTTTGACTCATCAGATATCAAATCAAATGGAAGTTTATGCTTTTCTATAAATTTCAAATGCCTTTCAGGGCTATCTGCTGAACAACCTAAAACAACATAACCTGCTTCAATTAATCTATTATAATTATCTCTCAAATCACATGATTGCACAGTGCAGCCGGGAGTCATGTCTTTAGGGTAAAAATAAAGTACAATTTTCTTTCCTTTAAAATGTTTTAAGCTAATAGCTTTTCCATTTTGATTTATAGAATTAATCAATGGTGCAATATCTCCTTTTTTTAAATGTGTCATTTTATTTTATTTATAAAGTTCCTCTTCTTGCCTGTTCTGCTTCAATACATTCAAACAATGCCTTAAAGTTTCCTTTCCCAAAAGACTGAGCTCCTCTTCTTTGAATTATCTCAAAAAACAATGTTGGTCTATCTGTAAAAGGTTTAGTGAAAATTTGAAGCAAATACCCTTCATCATCTCTATCAACAAGTATACCGTGTTCTTTTAAGACTTTCATGTCTTCAATGATTTCCCCTACTCTATCTCCAACAGTATCATAATACGAATTTGGGATAATTAAAAACTCAACTCCTCTTGCTTTCATCTGAGTAACTGTTTTAACAATATCATTAGTAGCTACAGCAATATGTTGGCATCCAGGACCATTATAGAAATCTAGATATTCTTCGATTTGAGATTTTTTTAAACCCTCAGCAGGTTCATTAATTGGAAACTTTACTCGACCATTTCCATTAGTCATCACTTTACTCATCAGAGCAGTATATTGAGTAGATATATCTTTGTCATCAAAGGTTATAAGGTTAGCAAACCCCATAGTTTCATTATAGAATTTTTCCCACTTGTTCATCTCTCCCCAATCTACATTAGCTACCATATGGTCTATATACCTTAAGCCACAATCTTTAGGGCTATACTGCGACTCCCATTTTTGAAATCCTGGTAAGAAAACACCATTATAATTTTTACGCTCTACAAAAACATGTACTGTGTCTCCATATATTTTTATTCCTGATTTCACAACCTTACCAAATTTATCTTCAGTTTCAATAGGCTCTAAATATGACTCTGCACCTCTACTTGTTGTTTCTTCCCAAGCACTTCTGGCATCATCAACCCATAATGCAATTACTTTAACACCATCACCATGTTTAACTATATGGTCTGTAATATCAGAATCATCATTATTCAAAGGAGAGGTGAATACTAAACGTATCTTGTCTTGGATTACTACATATGAGGTTTTATCTTTAACACCTGTTTCTAGTCCAGAATACGCTAATGACTGAAACCCCAATGCTGTTTTATAATACATTGCAGCTTGTTTAGCATTTCCAACGTAAAATTCTATGTAATCTGTTCCAAGTAGCGGAAGGAAATCCTTAGCATCTGGAAAGATTTTTTCCAGATTATACTTAGTTTCATTAATTTTATTTAGATCTTCTCTCATTTTATTATATCCAAGATTTATGATATTTACCATCTGATAATTCAATTGCTGCCTTAGTTAGCTTTAGTGGAGCAAAGGTATCAACCATTACAGCTAACTCATCAGTTTGTTTTTTCCCTATACTTCTTTCTGCAGCTCCAGGGTGAGGGCCATGTGGAATTCCTGCTGGATGTAATGAAATGAACCCTTGATCAACATGATTTCTACTCATAAAATCTCCAGCTACATAATATAAAACCTCATCTGAATCGATATTAGAATGATTATAAGGAGCTGGTATTGATTCGGGATGATAATCATACATCCTTGGNCANAATGANCAAATTACAAATCTTGAGGTCTCAAAAGTCTGATGAACAGGAGGGGGTTGATGAATTCTTCCAGTAATAGGCTCAAAATCATGAATAGAAAAAGCATATGGATAGTTATAACCATCAAAACCAACTACATCAAAAGGGTGAGAAGCATATGTATATTCATGAATCATATGTTCTTTCTTAATTTTAATAATAAATTCACCTAATTCGTCATGAGTCTCTAATGCTTCAGGCACTCTAATATCTCTTTCACAATAAGGAGAATTTTCAAGCATCTGACCAAAATAATTTCTATATCTTTTTGGAGTATAAACAGGCGTATAAGACTCAACAATAAATAATCTATTCTCTCCTTTATTAAATTTTAACGCATAAATCATACCTCGAGGAATTACTAAATAATCTCCTGGAGAAAACTTTATATTTCCTACAAAACTTCTTAAAACACCAGACCCTTTATGAACAAAAATTACTTCATCACCATCAGTGTTTTTATAAAAATAGTTTTCTTCAAGATTCGTTGGTGAAGATAGAGATATGTTAAGATCGTTATTAAGCATTAAAGATATTCTACTTTTAAGATGATCAGCAACTTTAGGAACATCAAACCCTTTGATTAAATATGCTTTTAAATTTTTATCTACTGCAATTTCCGGCTCAACCGAATAAGCAGGTTTAATTGATTTAACCTGAGTTGGGGGATGCAAATGATATAGTAGTGATGACATACCATCAAAACCTATCGTTCCAAATAATTCTTCATGATGAATATTTCCATCTTTTTTTCGAAAAACTGTATGTCTTTTATGAGGTATTTTTCCTAATGTATGATATCTAGGCATAATATTTTTATTTATACAAATATAATATATCTGTAGACAAACAAAAGCAAAGTAATTTTATTACACAAAATTAAAAATATTAGCTTTGCAAGTAGATGATATTAAGTACATATAAAATAGCTAATAGCCAACAAGAGTTAATTGGTTTTTTAGATAANGATCTAATTGTAAATTTAAATAGTGCTTTTGGTAATATTTCTTTAATTGAGCTTATTCAAATTCCCAAATGGAAAGAAGTAGTTAAAAAAGAATTTAAAAAAGGTAAATTAAAAACTCAACAATTAAATGAAGTTACTATTTTATCGCCTATTCCCAAACCTAACTCTTTTAGAGATGCATATGCCTTTAGGCAACATGTAGAAACATCTAGACGAAACAGGGGAGCTAAAATGATTAAAGAATTTGATCAATTTCCAGTTTTTTATTTCAGCAACCATAATTCAATACATGGGCCCAGTGAAGATGTTTGTTGTATGCCTAGTCATTTTAATAAATTAGATTATGAATTAGAAATTGCTATTCTTATAGGATTAAAAGGATCTAATATACTTGCAAAAGATGCTGAAAAATATATTGCGGGATTTATGATTCTAAATGATTTAAGCTCAAGAGATATTCAGATGCAAGAAATGAAATTAAACTTAGGCCCAGCTAAAGGAAAGGATTTTGCATCAGTACTTGGACCATATTTAGTTACTCCTGATGAAATTTCAAGTTATCTGATTCCAAACACAGAAAATAAAGGAAATAGATATAATCTTAAAATGTCTTGCTATGTAAATGGAGAGTTGTTTTCAGAAGGCAACAGCAAAGATATGAATTGGACATTTGGACAAATTATCGAAAGAGCTTCGTATGGTGTCACATTATATCCAGGAGATATCATAGGCTCTGGCACTGTTGGTACTGGATGTCTTCTAGAAATAAATGGAAGCCAGAAACTTGCCAATCCTAATTATAAAGAAAAATGGTTAAAAGAAGGAGATGTTATCGAAATGGAAGTTGATGGTCTTGGAAAAATTTCAAATAAAATTATCGCACATAATTCTAACTATTCAATTATTTAAATATGAAAGAAATAGATGTAAATGCAATTAGCACTAACGAGCTTTATAAATATTTAACTTCTTCAATTACCCCTAGACCAATTGCGCTAGTTAGCTCTATTGACAGTGAAGGTAATAGTAATTTAAGTCCTTTTTCATTTTTTAATGTTTTTTCTATTAAGCCCCCAATTTTAATCTTTTCTCCGGTTAATAGAGTAAAAGATAATACTAAAAAAGACACTCTTAATAATATTAGCCAAGTAAAAGAATGTGTAATAGCGCTAGTAAATCAAAAAATTGCACAACAAGTCTCTTTAGCATCAAGTGGTTATTCTCCCGATGAAGATGAATTTACAAAAGCAGGTTTTAGTAAAATTAACGCAAAATGTGTAAAACCATATCTCATAAAAGAATCTCCTATTAATTTTGAGTGTAAAGTAAATAAGATAACTAAATTAGGTGATGAAGGTGGTGCTGGGAACTTAGTTATATGTGAAGTACTAAAGATACACATTAAAGAAAATATTTTAGATGAACAAGGGAATATAGACCCCTTAAAATTAGATATTGTTTCAAGATTAGGCTCTAATTGGTATGGAAAAACTATTGAGAAAAGCCTTTACGAAATAACTAAGCCCATATCAAGAATTGGTATTGGTATAGATAATTTACCTGAAGATATTTTAACCAGCAAAATACTTTCTGGAAGTGAGCTAGCTATACTTGCATCAATTGAATCTATTCCAAACGAAAAAAACAATATAACTTCACCATTAAAAAGAGAAGAAAAACATATTTTAGCAAAAAAATTGCTTTCAGAAGGAAAAGCAATTGAAGCTTGGCAGATATTAATTTAATAAAAAAATAAGACTATGAAATTTGAATTACCAAAACTTGAATATGCATATGATGCATTAGAACCTAATATAGATGCTAAAACAATGGAAATTCATCATTCAAAACATCATAATGGGTATACAAATAATCTAAATAATGCTGTAGAAGGAACAGATCTAGAAGGTAAAACTATTGAAGAGATATGTAAATCTGATAATCTTAGTGGTGCAGTTAGAAATAATGGCGGAGGTTTTTTTAACCATAGACTTTTCTGGCAAATTATGACTCCTAATGGTGGTGGAGAACCTACAAATGAAGTGGGAAATGCAATAGCAACTAAGTATGGAGGATTTGACAATTTTAAATCAGAATTCTCAAAAGCTGCTGCAACAAGATTTGGTTCGGGATGGGCGTGGTTATGCCTGAAAAATGGAGAGTTATCAATTTGCTCAACACCAAATCAAGATAATCCATTAATGCAAGAAGGATGTGGAGGAACTCCTGTTCTATGCCTTGATGTATGGGAACATGCTTACTACTTAAATTACCAAAATAGACGTCCTGACTATATTAACTCTTTTTTTAATGTGATAAACTGGGAGAAAGTTAATAAGCTATATTTAGAGGCTTTATAATATTTTTATAAATTTGCGCATCTTAAATTAAACAATCAAAAACATGAAAAATATAATTACACTAATCACTTTATTTAGTTTTTTATTAATAGGAAACTATTCTATACAAGCACAGTCAGATAGTCTTGGGGACACAACAAGTATAGAACAAGTTGAATCAATGGAAAGCTCAGAAGACTACTCTACAAATGTAGAAACTGTAACTGAGTCAGCATCATTCCACCAAATTATAAAACAAAAATTTATTGAGGGAGGTCCTGGTTTTATGGGAATTGTATTGCTATGTTTAATTCTAGGATTAGCACTTGCTATTGAAAGAATAATATATTTAAATCTTGCAACTACTGACACAGAAAAACTTTTAAATGGGGTAGAAAATGCTATGAAAAATGGAGGTGTAGANGCAGCTAAAGAAGTTTGTAGAAATACAAAAGGTCCTGTTGCTTCTATATTTTACCAAGGTTTAGATAGATCAAATGAAGGAATAGATATGGTTGAAAAATCTATTATCTCTTACGGAAGTGTTCAATTAGGATTACTTGAAAAAGGGTTATCTTGGATTTCGTTATTTATTGCTCTTGCACCGATGCTTGGATTTATGGGTACTGTGATAGGAATGATTGGAGCTTTTGATGCTATTGAGGCTGCTGGAGATATTTCCCCATCATTAGTTGCCGGAGGTATTAAGGTTGCGCTACTTACAACTGTCTTTGGACTAATAGTTGCTATGATTTTACAGATCTTCTATAACTATTTAATTGCAAAAGTTGACTCAATAACTAATTCTATGGAAGATGCTTCAATCTCACTAATTGATTTATTAGTTAAAAACAAATAAGTATGGATAATTTAATCAATATAGGTATTATCATTACATATGTAATGATAGGTTTTGCAACAGCTACCACTTTAATATTTGGAGTTAAAAAAATGCTTTCAAATACTAAGAATGCTAAAAAAACTCTTTATACAATTCTAGGATTAGTACTTGTATGTCTAGTATCATACTTAATAGCATCGGACGAAGTACTTCAGTCATATGAAAAATATAAAATAAGCACCTCACAGTCAAAAAATGTAGGTATGGGATTATTAATGTTTTACATTTTAGGTTCTTTAGCTATTGCATCAATTTTGTACGCTGAGCTTTCAAAAGTATTTAGTAAATAATGGCTAGTAAGAGGAGAGGATTACCCGAGATTAATGCTGGTTCCATGGCTGATATTGCCTTCTTACTTTTAATCTTCTTTCTAGTAACAACAACAATGGATATAGATACTGGAATAGCTAGAAAGCTTCCGCCAATGCCTGAAGAGGATCAGCCTGAAGATGATTCTCAAATAAATGCTAGAAATATATATGTAGTTTTAATTAATTCTAACAATCAATTATTAGTTGAGGGGGAATTAATGGATATATCACAGTTGAAAGATGGAGCCAAAAAATTTATTGATAATAATGGAGTCAGACAAGATCTTTCTGAAAATCCAGAAAAAGCTATTATTTCATTACAGAATGATAGAGGCACTTCTTATATGATGTATATAAGAGTACAAAACGAATTAGCAGCTGCTTATAATGAATTAAGAAATATCTCAGCACTTAATAAATTTGGAGAAAGATATATTGATCTTAATAAAACTGAGCAAAAAGAAATTAGAAAGATGTATCCACAGAAAATATCTGAGGCAGAACCAAAAAATATTGGAGGAAATTCATAATGAGTAAATTTAAAAAAAACGGGGGGAAAGGTATGCCAGCCATATCAACTGCATCATTACCAGATATTGTTTTTATGCTTTTATTCTTTTTTATGGTTACAACAGTCATGAGAGAAACAACATTATTTGTAACAGTTGTTACGCCTAAGGCTACTGAGATAAAAAAGATGGAGAAAAAATCACTTGTTAGCTATATCTACATTGGATCACCAGTTAAAAGAATGCAAAATTCATATGGAACTTCTGCAAGAATTCAATTAAATGATGCTTTTGCTGATGTTGGTGAAATTCAAGAATTTATTGCAACTGAAAGAGAAGCTAAAGATGAAAAAGAAGTTCCTTATATGACAACATCAATAAAAGCTGATGAAACAGTAAAAATGGGAATTATTACTGATGTAAAACAAGAATTAAGAAAAGCCAATGCATTAAAAATTAATTATTCAACTCGAAAGGGGGCTTACTAACAATTTACCATCTTGTGCATAAATTCAAAGATTAACAATTACTGTTAATCTTTTTTTATTAGTGAATTTTTATAGAAAATAAACATCAACATCATTACAGCGAAAAAACTAAAAATAGCAGTTGAAAAACTTATATTGGTAGTCTCATTTGCACTAGAAAAACCAAGTTGCTGTAATGTATTAGATGATTTAAAAAATGGATATGAAAAAATAATAGCCATAGTATTATTAATAAAATGAGCAATAATAGGAATCCATAATGATTGACTCCAATAAAAAAGATAACCAAGAATGACACCTAAAAAAAATCTAGGTAAAAGCCCATCAAGATGGAAATGTATCGCGCTAAATAATAAAGCTGTTATAAATATCGAAATATGTATTTCGCCAATTTTCTTAAATAACGATTTTTGAAGTAACCCTCTAAACAAAAGTTCTTCTCCAAAAGCCGGAATAATTGCCATAACTATAATATTAAACAATAAGTCCCAGTATGTATTCATATTTAAAAATGCTAAAATAATTTCTTCAGAATTCATATCATACTTTGACATCCATGTAGGAAAATTAATTGACATATTCCATTCTAATAAAAATGACACTATTGGTGTAACTAAAATCATGATAGCAACAACTATTAAAGCAGATTGTCTATTAACTGATCTTTTAAAATTAAAATCAAAGCCTATTATATATCCATAAATGAGTATTGGAGTTATGAATGTTCCAATAGCATTGAAAAACTGAACAAATTTCATAATATTAATAGATAAACTTGAAGAAAGGTCATATGAAAAAAACATATTAAACCCATCGTGAATAGATAAAGAAACAATTAATAAAGCAAGTAAATTATGTAAAATAAAAGAAGAAAAAATCAATATAAATAATATTGAGATTTTTGAATATAGATGTGTATTAGAAAAAGAGCCCTTTAAATTCAATATTATTATTTTAGCGAATAATTATGGGTGTAAAGATAGGAAATATTGATATAGGAGAGTTCCCTCTTCTACTAGCTCCAATGGAAGATGTAAGCGACCCTCCATTTAGAGCTCTCTGCAAGCAAAATGGTGCAGATGTTATGTATACAGAATTCATTTCTTCAGAAGGTTTAATAAGAGATGCATTTAAAAGCACTCAAAAATTGGATATTTATGATTTTGAGAGACCAATTGGAATTCAAATATTTGGAAATGAAATATCATCAATGCGACAAGCAACTGAAATCTGTGCAAAAGAAAAACCAGAATTCATTGATATTAATTATGGTTGTCCGGTAAAGAAGGTTGCCAATAAAGGTGCTGGCGCAGGAATCTTAAGGGATATCCCTAAAATGATATCCATGACTAAAGAGATTGTACGATCAACAAACCTTCCTGTAACAGTAAAAACAAGACTTGGCTGGGATGAAAATTCAAAATATATCGTGGAAGTTGCCGAGAGACTACAAGATGTTGGTATAAAAGCAATATCAATACATGGTAGAACTAGAAAGCAAATGTACAAGGGTGAGGCTGATTGGACATTAATAGGCGAGGTAAAAAATAATCCAAAAATGATAATACCAGTATTTGGAAATGGAGATGTTGATACTCCAGAAAAAGTAAAAAGTGTAAAAGAAAGGTATGGTATTGATGGGGTTATGATTGGACGAGGTGCAATAGGTAATCCTTGGATATTTAAAGAGATTAAAAATTATTTAAAAACAAATACATTTTTAGAAAAACCTAATATTCAAGAAAGAGTAGATGTATGTAAACAACATCTAAAACATTCTATTACATGGAAGGGTGAAAGAGTTGGTATAGCTGAGATGAAAAGACATTATAGTAGTTACTTTAAAGCAATTCCAGATTTCAAACAATTTAGGACAAGGATGGTAACCTCTAATTCTGAGGCTGAGGTTTTAGAAATTCTAAATGAAGTTAAAAATAAATTTATATTATACTAGATCTTAGCTGTCTATCAACTATTATCCGTGATGGTAGCCAAGAAGCAATAACCCCAATACAAAATACTACTAGCTGCACTCTTATTACATCTTTAAATAAAACAACAACAGGATAAGAATCAATTACAAAACTCCCCTCTCCCATTGTAATTAATCCATATTTTTGCTGAATTAATGCTAGAAAAACACCAACAAACATTCCTATAAAACTTCCAGAGATTATTCCAAACATACTTTTGTAAAAAAAAATGTACTTAATTTTATTTTTATTTAAACCTAATCGAATTAAAGCTGATATATCGTTTTTCTTATCAATAATTAGCATAGTCAGAGAACCAATAATATTAAAAGAAGAAATAATCATAATAAAAAGCATAATTAAGAAGACTGCTAATTTTTCTGTATTAAGAATTTTATATAAAAAACCCTGCTGCTCAAATCTATTGCTAACAAGATATTTATCTCCCAATTTTTTCTGCAATTGATCTTGAATCTTGATCATGTCGTCTGAGTTAATTAATTTAATATCTATAGAAGATACAGTATTTTTCTTATTTATTAAACTTTGAACAAATGTGATTGGTGAAATTATATACTTCGAGTCTGCCTCTTGCTGAACTCCAAAAACACCTACAGGAGTTAAGGAAGACTTTTTAAAAGCTCGCTCCATTTGTAGTAGATTTTTATTTTCTCTATTAGGAAGATATATACTAATATTGTCAAAAACAGAACCAATGTTCATAGATAAATAATAAGCAATACCACGACCCACAATTGCTACATGATCATTTTTGTAGTCACTTAAATAATTACCACTTATTAAAAGAGAATCAAAATTTGTTAACTTCTGGAAATTATCATCAACACCTTTAATTGTTGCTATATATTGTTTGTTATTATATTCAACTAATACCTTTTCTTCTAGCATTAATGAAATAACATTGAGACCTTCTTGACCAGACACAATATCTAAGGGTTTTTTTTGATCAAAATTCCTTCCTTCTACAGTTGTTACCTTTAAATGAGGGTCAAATACATTATACATAGACAGTACCAGATCTTCAAATCCATTAAAAACTGATAAAACTAAAATTAGAGCTGCTGTACCTACAGCAATACCAAATTGAGAGATTAATGATACTAAGTGAACATAACCCTTTTCTTTCTTAGAAATAAAATAACGTTTAGCAATAAAAAAAGGTAGATTTATCATCTACATCTATTTTTTTAATAACACATTTATCTCTTCAGCATAGTCAGCAGAGTCATCAATAAAAAAATTTAATTCAGGAACAATTCTTAATTGGTTTTTTACTCTCTCTCCTAATTTTTTTCTAATAAATGAACGTTGCTTTTTTACTTTATCTAATGCATCAAGAGGTTCTTTGACAGGGAAAATACTCACATAGATGTTTGCATATGCTAAATCGGGCGATATCCTTACAGCTGTCACGCTTATCATTATTGGTCCTAAAATATTGTTTGACTCCTTATTCAGGATTTGTGATAATTCTTTTAAAACTAAGCGAGATACCTTTTTTTGTCTTGTTGATTCCATATTAGCAAAAATAAGCAATCCTTTCATATCTTTGTGCTATGCATTTCTTTCTAAAAATATTGAAATATATAAAACCTTATAGTGTATATGTATGTTTTAATATACTTTCAAACATCCTTAGCGTTCTATTTTCATTGTTTTCAATAACGATGGTTATTCCATTTCTTGGAATTTTATTTGGAACACAAGAAAAGGTATCTCAAGCTCAAGCGTTAGCTTTTAATGCAAGCTCAATTAAAGATAATTTCTATTTTATAATAAGTAAAACCATTAATAGTAAGGGTGAAACTGAGGCGTTAATGTTTATCTGTATTTTAGTATTAGCTATGTTTTTTTTTAAAAATCTATTTAGATATTTAGCACTATTTTTTCTCACTCCAATTAGAAATGGAATTATACATGATATTAGGATGGATTTACAAAAAAAAATTATTTCTCTCCCATTATCATTTATTGGAACAAAAAGAAGAGGAGATTTAACTTCTAGAATGACTTCAGATTTAGTTGAAATTGAATGGTCTATAATGGGGACTTTAGAAATGGTTTTTAAAGACCCCATAAATATATTAGTGTTTCTCTCAACTTTAATATTTATTAGTCCTTCATTAACTGTATTTGTAATTATTTTATTTCCATTAGCAGGTATTCTAATTGGATATATTGGTAAAAATTTAAAAAGCTCTTCTAAAAAAGGTCAAGATAAGTTAGCGCTCATAATGTCAATTATTGATGAAAATATATTTGGCATCAGGATTATAAAAGCATTTAACGCTGAGAAGTTTATTAATTCTAAATTCAGAAAAACAAGTGAGGAATATAAGAAAATCATGACTGGCGTTCTTAGAAAGAAAGATTTATCATCTCCTATGAGCGAGCTTCTGAGCACAATTGTTATGGTTATAGTGATGTGGTTTGGCGGCCAACTTGTATTAGCAGAAACTGCAACTCTTTCACCTCAAGAGTTTATTGGATATATACTAATATTCTCACAAATCATCCCACCTGTCAAATCACTTACTACTTCATATTATTTTATACAAAAAGGTAGCGCAGCTGCAGAAAGAGTATATGAAATACTTAATACAGAGAACACAATAAAGAACAGTAATAATCCACGGAATATTTTTAAAATTAATGACACTATTTCTTTTAATATTAAATCTTTTAAATATGAAAACAACGATGTCTTAAAAAATATAAATTTTAATATTAATAAAGGTAAAAAAATAGCACTTGTTGGTCAATCTGGAGGTGGAAAATCAACAATTACCGATCTATTGGCAAGATTCTATGATGTTAACGATGGTCAAATCACAATAGATGGAATTAATATTAAAGATCTTGAACTCGACAATTTAAGAAGCTTAATGGGAATTGTTAGTCAAGAGTCTATTTTATTTAATGACACTATTTATAATAACATTAAAATTGGGAATTTAGAAGCAACTGAAAAAGATATTATTAATGCAGCAAAGGCAGCCTATGCACATGAGTTTATTTTAAATTGTGAGGATGGTTATAATACTAATATTGGAAATTCTGGAGAAAAACTCTCAGGTGGAGAAAAACAAAGAATAAGTATTGCTAGAGCAATTTTAAAAAATCCACAAATCTTAATATTAGATGAGGCTACATCTTCATTAGATTCTGAATCTGAAAAACTTGTTCAGAATGCACTTGCAAATCTGATGCAATCTAGAACGACTTTGGTTATTGCTCATAGATTATCAACAATAGAAAATGCTGATTCAATCATCGTATTAAATAATGGGGTAATTACTGAAAAAGGAAGTCATAAAGAGTTAATTAATAAAAACGGTGACTACAAAAAACTCTATGATTTACAAAGTATTAATAATTAATACAGAAAATTATTATAAGGATAACGCTTTACATGTAGATCTTTAATTCTATCATACAGTATATCTTTTAAGCTATCAAAATTTGTTTTATCTAGAGCTGATATAAATATACTCTCAACTTCTAAATTATTCATCCATGTATTTTTTAAATACTCTAAAGATCTATTTTCTTTTTTAAATTCTGTAAGATCATCTTCATCTTTTAGAATGAAGCTATAAGCGTCAATCTTATTAAAAACTAAAATAGTTGGTTTATTTTCAGCTCCAATTTCTGCAATTGTCTTGTTTACAATATCAATTTGGTCCTCAAAACTTGGATTAGAAATATCAACAATATGTATTAATAAGTCAGATTCTCTTACCTCATCAAGAGTAGATTTAAAAGATTCAACTAATTGATGGGGGAGTTTTCTAATAAAACCAACAGTATCAGAAAGTAAAAAAGGTAAATTTTGAATTACGACTTTCCTTACAGTAGTATCAAGTGTCGCGAAAAGCTTATTCTCAGCAAATATTTCAGACTTAGAGAGTTTATTCATTAATGTTGACTTTCCAGCATTAGTATATCCAACAAGAGCAACACGAATCATATCAGCCCTACCCTTCCTTCTAGTTAGGCTTTGTTTATCAATTTTATCTAATTTATTCTTTAATAGTGCTATTTTATCTTTAATAATTCGCCTGTCTGTTTCTATTTGAGTTTCTCCTGGACCTCTCATACCTATACCGCCCTTTTGTCTTTCTAAATGTGTCCACATTCTTGTTAATCTAGGCAATAAATATTCATATTGAGCAAGCTCTACTTGAGTTCTAGCTTGTGCAGTCTGTGCTCGTGAGGCAAAAATATCTAAGATTAAATTACTTCTATCTAGTATTTTACATTCTAAAAAAATCTTTTCAATATTTCTAATTTGTGATGGAGTAAGTTCATCATCAAAAATTATTATATCAATACATTCTTCCTCAACATATTTCCTAACCTCCTCTATTTTACCTTTACCTAAAAAAGTTTTATTATCAGGATGTTTTAATTTTTGAGTAAAATTTCTAATCGGTATTGCTCCAGCAGTTTTTGCAAGGAATGACAATTCATCAAGATATTCATAAACTTGTTCTGCTTTTAGATCAGGAGTTATTAAGCCAATTAAAATTGCTTTCTCCTTCATAATTTAAATATTAAAAAATTTATGATTTTTTTCTATTTGAAATAAAACTTCTAATAAATACAATTAAAGCCATCAAAGAAGTAAAGCTCATTGCGATAACTCTAAATAATCCAGTCCCTCCTTGCTCAATAGAAATAGGAAGTCTTTTTCCTACTAATGCAATGAAAATTAATAAAGTCACGACAACAGCAATATGAGCAACTAATTTACTGTTATTTTTAACACCCTTATGACATAACAATAAAACAAACCCAAAAACAACAGGTATTAAAGCAGTCCAGTGCTCAAATGAGGNAATAATAGATAAATTATAATCACTAACGTCAAAATAACCCCATAACCCAATGGTTATTAATGTTAAACTATTTAGCAAATTAGATTGTTCAGTTTTCATAAAAAATATTTAAATTAATATCATTTCTTACTGCAAAGAAACAAATAAAACTAATAAAAAATTGGTATTTTCACGACTTTATATGCTTTATGAAAAACTTAACTAATATTTTATTTTTATTGATCTTTAGCTATGGTCATAGTTTTAGTCAAAAGACATTTCCCGTTAATGGAGTTGCTGATAATTTTAAACCAATTTATGTATTTACAAATGCTCACATTATAGTCTCAAGTAGCAAAGAGATAAAAAATGGCACACTAATAATACAAAATGGTGTAATTTTAAGTGTTGACAGCACATTAGAAATCCCAACTGGAGCAATAGTATATGATTTAGATGGAGATTATATATATCCCTCTTTTATAGATTTATATTCAGATTATGGATTGCAAAATCCCAAAACAACAGTTTCAGATTATCGACCACAGTATGAAAGTAATAAAAAAGGTGCTTACAATTGGAATCAAGCCATACATCCAGAAAAAAATGCTGTCTATGCTTTTCAACATAATAATAAAAGACTTTTAGAATATCTTAAAATGGGCTTTGGATCATTAGCCTCTCATTCTCAAGATGGTATTTTTAGAGGCACTGGCTTATTTACTTTATTATCTAATTCTAAAGAAAATAAAGATATTCTAAAAGACAATATAGCTACATTCTACTCCTTTAAAAAAGGATCATCAAAACAAAGATATCCAACTTCTCTTATGGGTAGTATTGCATTAATTAAACAAACACTGCTAGATGCAGAATGGCACGAAAATACAAATGGAAATTCTAACATTTCACTCTCTGCATATAACTCAACTAAAAAGCTCCCTAAGATTTTTGCGCTAAATACTCATTTAGATTACTCAAGACTATTTAAGATTTCAGATGAATTTGAAATTGATTTTATTGCTAAAGGAAATGGAAATGAATTTTTAAAAATTAAAGAAATTAAAAAAACTGGATTTCCAATTATTGTTCCAATAAATTTTCCAAAGGCATATGATGTTACAAATCCTGAAGAAGCAATGGGAATTAATCTTAGTAACTTGAAAAATTGGGAAACTGCTCCATTTAATCTTAAAATTTTAGAGGAAAATAATATCACTTTTTCAATCACAGCATCTGAAATTAAAAATAACTCTGATTTTATCAAAAATTTAAGATTAGCGGTTAGCAAGGGTCTTTCCCAATCTAATGCGCTAGACGCATTAACTATAACTCCTGCAAAATTAATTGGGGTAAGTAATAAATTAGGAACTTTAGAAAAAAATAAAATTGCAAATTTTATAATTTGTTCTTCAAATATTTTTGTTGATGGCAAGATATATGAAAACTGGAGCGCAGGTAGAAAAAATGTTATAGTAAAAAAAGCTAATCATGATTTTAGAGGATATTATTCATTCAACTCTCAAAAAATAAAAAATTTATATGTTGAAATAAAAGGGGCCAAAAAAAATCCTACAGCTAAAATACCAAAAATTGACTCTTTGATATCTACAATAATTAAAGATGAAAAAATTATATTTTCTAACGAAAGTGGGTCTTTTAAATCAGTTGGAAAAATGAATAATGATAAAATTGAAGGTAGCTATCAAGATAGTTTAGGTATTTTCTATCATTTTACAATGACTAGAGATTCTGTATTAAGTAATGATAAAAAAAGTGTTGATTTAGTAACTGATACTATAACTCCTTCTATTTGGCAACCAAACAAATCAAATGGACTCATTCAAAAAATAACTAAAAAAACTATCTTATTTAAGAATGCAACCTTATGGACTAACGAAGAAATAGGAATTGTTAATTCTGCAGATATCGTTATAAGTAATGGTAAAATTGTAGCTATTGGGAAAAATTTAGATACAACACAAATTCCCAACTTCGAAAATTTAAATATTGANATCGNTGATGCAAGCGGTAAACATATTACGTCAGGAATTATTGATGAACATTCACATATTGCAATAAGTAAGGGTGTTAACGAAAGTAGTCAAGCGGTAACTGCAGAGGTAAGTATTGCTGATGTTATTAATCCAGATGATCACAATATTTACAGACAAATAGCAGGTGGAGTGACCTGTTCCCAACTTTTACATGGATCTGCCAATCCTATAGGTGGACAATCTGCATTAATAAAGCTCAGGTGGGGAAGCTCAGCAGAGGATATGAAGATTAAAAATTGTGATGGTTTTATAAAATTTGCTCTTGGAGAGAATGTTAAACAAAGTAATTGGGGGAGCTTTAATACAACAAGATTCCCTCAAACAAGAATGGGTGTAGAACAGGTTTTCTTCGATGCTTTTTATAGAGCTAAGAACTATAAAAAAGAATGGTCCAACTATAATAACTTAAGTATTAAACAAAAAAGAGAAAGACTACCTCCTCGTGAGGATTTAGAATTAAATACTTTAGTTGAAATTCTTGATGGAAAAAGACATATTACTTGCCATTCATATATTGAATCAGAAATTAACATGCTAATGCATGTTGCTGATTCTATGGGGTTTAATATCAATACATTTACTCATATTTTAGAGGGGTATAAAATTGCTGATAAATTAAAAAACCATGGTGCAGGAGCATCTACTTTTTCTGATTGGTGGGCTTATAAATTTGAAGTTAACGATGCAATACCTTATAATGCAGCAATTCTTAATCAAAAAGGCGTAATAACAGCTATTAACTCTGATGATGCTGAAATGGGTAGAAGATTAAATCATGAAGCAGCTAAAGCTGTAAAGTACGGAGGTACTTCAGAAGAAGATGCATGGAAAATGATAACGTTAAATCCAGCTAAACTTCTACATCTTGATAATAGAATGGGTTCACTAAAAGTCGGTAAAGATGCAGATATAGTTGTATGGTCAGAAAACCCTTTGTCTATTTATGCACAAGTTGAACAAACTTATATTGATGGAAATTGTTATTTTGACTTAACACAGAACCTCTTAAATAAAGAAAGGGATAATAGAGAAAAAATTAGAATTATTAAAAAACTTAGCAAAACAAAAGAAAAAAGTAAAACTAAATATAAACCAGCAAAAGAAAAGTTATATCACTGTGATTCAATTGAACATGAATAAAATTATTATACGCTCAATAATATTAACACTAATGTTTTGTAGCCATCTTGTTAGTGGGCAGCAATCAATACTATTTATGGGGGGTATTGCACATTTAGGTAATGGCGAAAAAATTAACAACTCAATCATTAGTATTAAAAATGGTGAAATTGATTTAGTTGCTGATCTCTCTAAAGTACGTATTGATCCTGAAGCATTTGACACAATATATAAAATCTATGGCAAGCATATTTATCCTGGCTTTATAGTACCTAATACAACCTTAGGTATTACAGAAATTGATGCAGTAAGAGCTACACATGACTATGATGAGGTTGGGTCTATTAATCCAAATGTACGATCACAAATAGCATATAACCCCAAATCAAAAATTTCTGAAACTGTTGTTACAAATGGTGTTTTGTTAGCTCAATCAACACCTAGAGGAGGATTAGTTTCTGGTCAATCTTCATTAATGTATTTACATGGATGGAATTGGGAAGATGCCACGTGTAAAGCTGATGATGGAATTCATCTGAACTGGCCTTCATCATATTATAAAACTGGATGGTGGGCGGAACAAGGTGAAACAAAAAAAAATGATCAACATACTGAGCAGATTAATAAAATAAAAAATTTGTTAGAAAAATCTCTCTCATATTACAAATCTAAAAATACTATAGATTTAAAGATGGAGAGTATGAAAGGTCTATTTAATGGAACTAAAAACTTATATATNCATGCAAATTATGCTAATGATATCATCGANGCTATAGATATTAGCAAAAAATACAAAGTAAAAAAAATAGTGATTATTGGAGGAGAAGATGCTGTGAAGGTTATGAATAAATTAAAAGAAAATGACATTCCTGTTATACTTAATAGAGTACATCGTCTACCCAAAAATGAAGATAGTCAAATTCACGAACCATATCAACAACCTGCAATATTAGAGAAAAACGGGATACTCTTTGCTTTTAGTTACGAAGGAGACATGGAGGCTATGGGAGCAAGAAATCTTCCTTTTTCAGCTGGTACTGCTGTGGCGTATGGTTTAGACTATGAAAAAGCTGTAAGTGCACTAACACTAAATACAGCAAAAATATTAGGTGTTGACAATAAAATTGGAACTCTTGAAAAAGGTAAAGAAGCTACATTATTCATCTCAGAGGGAGATGCACTTGATGTTAGATCTAATAATGTTACACATATTTTTATAAAAGGAAAGAATGTTGATACAGACAATCATCAACGTAGATTATATAAAAAATATAGAGATCACTAATCGTCTNTCCATANAATCTTCTTGCCAAAACCTAAACTATTATCAGTCATCTTAATGAAATTCAATTTTAAGCCCCATAACTTTAATGGAAAATCCTTAGCATATGGAAACCTCTCTAAATATATTCTAAGAGATATCTTTAATTTTTCTTTATTTAAAGGGTAAACTATTCCTAATATTTGTACACCTTGAATTTTCATAATATCATCTGTCTCAACTGCAATAGTTGCAGATACTTTTGGGTTTTCTACAAATTGTTTAGCGTGGGTAGTTTTTAAGTCAGATGAAAATATTAAAGAGTTCTCAATGTGGTTGTAAGCATAATAGCAACTTGCTGAATACGAATTATTATCTTTAGATGTAGCTAGAGAAAAAACATGATGATCTAATAAAAAATCTATTATTCTTTGATCAACTAATGGCATTAGTATCCAATATTTTCTCTTACTCTACACAAAACACTATTTGCAATCACTTTTGCTTTAACTGCTCCGCTTATTAATTCTTTTTCTATAATATCAGTATTACTCATTAAAAAAGTAAATTTTTCTCTTTCTGTAGAAAATTTAGAGCATATTAAATCAAATAATTCTTGTTTTGCATGTCCATATCCAAAATTTCCAGCTCTATATTTATTTGCTAATCTCTCACTTTGATCTTTGCTTGCAAGCAAATTGTAAATTTGATAAACATTACATGCTTCAGGATCTTTGGGATCTTCAAGCGCTAAACTATCGGTTTGAATAGACATAATTTGTTTTCGTAACTTATTATCTGGAAGAAAAATATTAATGATATTATTATAGGATTTACTCATTTTTTGACCATCAGTTCCTGGAACTGTCATTACTCTTTTATCAATTTTAACATCAGGAATAATAAANGAATCCTTGTAGACATGNTTAAAAGCACCTGCTATATCCCTGGTGATTTCTAAATGTTGAAGCTGATCTTTTCCAACAGGAACAATATCAGCATCATATAACAATATATCTGCAGCCATAAGTACAGGATAGGTAAATAGACCAGAATTTACCGCTGATAGTCTATTAGATTTATCTTTAAATGAATGTGCATTTGCAAGCATTGGAAATGGTGTGAAGCANTTTAAATACCAACTTAACTCACATACTTGTGTTACATCTGATTGTCGGTAAAATATGTTTTTTGCTGTATCAAATCCAAAAGCTAGCCAGGCAGCTGCAGTAGCATATGTATTACTTTTTAATAATTTCTTTTCACGAACTGTTGTAAAAGAATGAAGATCAGCAATAAAGAATAAACTTTCGTTTCCTAACTCTTTAGACATCTTAATGGCAGGGATTATTGCTCCAAGTAAATTACCTAAATGNGGNAAGCCAGTACTCTGTATTCCNGTTAATATTCTAGACATATCTATTTAAATTCGTATTTGTAAAAATAGGATTTTTATCTTTGTAAAATGAAATGGCATAATATTAATATTAAAGCTTTAAGTACAATCCTTAGTTCTCTTTGGAGGCTATGGTTTTTTATAGTCTTTGTTTGTGTATTTATCTTTTTTATTCCTGCTTTGTTCTTTTTTACCAAAATTCATAAAAATCAAAAGATTGTTTGTTATATAACTCAATATTGGTCAAGATGTACTTTGTTTTTTTCAGGAGTTTTTTTGAGAGTTGAAATTGAAGAGGGTTTAGATAAAAATGAAAGTTATATAATCTGTCCAAATCATGTTTCAACTATTGATATTCCTGTAATACTAGCTGCATTTCCTATACCTATTTTATTTATGGCTAAAAAAGAATATTCTAAGATTCCTGTTTTTGGTTGGTTTTATAAGCATAATACTATAATTGTTAATAGAGAAAATAAAAGAGATGCTTATGGAGCCTTTGTAGATTCTATTACAAAATTAAATGAAGGACTAAATATTTGTATATTTCCTGAAGGTGGCGTCCCACCTTCTTCAATTAAATTAAAAAGATTTAAAAATGGACCTTTTAAATTAGCTATTGAGGAGAATAGGAAAATTATTCCTGTAACAATGCCTGATAATAAAAAATGTTTTCCATGGAGTTATTTTAAAGGAAGGCCTGGATTTCTAAATATTAAAATTCATAAACCAATTAATTTAGATAATTCAGAAAATAATGATGTGAAAAACTTGAATAATAAGGCATACAATATTATTTTTGATGAATTAACTAATTATGAAAATAGACAATAAATTAATTTCAGATCTTTCTCAACTAGCCAAACTTGATTTTGACGAAAAATCTTCTTTAAATATGCAAGAAGATTTAAAGAAAATAATCGGATTCATTGAAAAGCTTTCAGAAATAAATACTGATACAGTTGAACCTCTTATATATTTAAGTGAAGAGTTAAATGTTCTAAGAGATGATGATGAAATCAAAAACCTTTCACAAGAGCGTGCATTGCAAAATGCTCCTGTTAAAGATTCTGATTACATACTTGTACCTAAAGTTCTGAAGAAGTAATTATTAAATCCACTGATCCTTAGTAATTGTCAAATCTACAACCTTATCACCTGTATTTATAACTCCCCTTGGCTCAATAACTAAAATTTTACATTCATTATCAGCACAAGGCTTATGATCTACGCCTTTTGGGACAACACATAACTCTCCTGAAGATAATCTNATCTCACTATCTCTAAATTTAAGAGTCATTTCCCCTTCAATAACTATGAAGGTTTCGTCCGTATCTTTATGATTATGCCAAATAAACTCACCTTTAATTTTTGCAATTTTAAATTGATAATCATTCATCTCTGCAATAATTCGTGGAGACCAGTGCTTATTAAATTTTGAATACTTGTCTTTAAAATTAACTTTATCTACAGGCATGCTATTCTATTTAATTAAATCTTAAATTAACTCTTTAGTAAACCAAGAATCACCTCTTTTTTTATTATNTAAAGCAAACTTATTNTNCTTGTAAACAAACTCATTACTTGTCTTACTATAAATATAATCTCCACTCCATAATTGATGGTTTTTAGCTAATTCTTCAATCGCGCTTACAATAAAGTCAACATCTTTATTTGTCATTGTTGGATGAGTAGACATTCTTATCCATCCAGGCTTCAATGAAAGATCTCCCTTATCTATTGTATTTGTAATGTTATTTGATTGCTCTATATCAACATTTAATAAGATGTGTCCATAAGTACCCGCACACGAACAGCCACCTCTTACTTGTATACCAAATTTATCATTCAAGAGCTGGACACCTAAATTAAAATGTAAATCATCGATATAAAAAGAATAAATACCTAGTCTATTTGGAATGTTATCTGCTAAAACATGTAAGTTAGGTAGGGCAGATAATCTATTCCAAACAATATTATGAAGCTCATCTTCTCTTTTAAGAATATTGTCGACGCCCATCTGCTCTTTTAGTTGAATACATAATGCTGTCTTAATAGTTTGTAAAAAACCTGGAGTACCACCATCTTCTCTTAATTGAATATCATCAATATATTTATGCTCTCCCCAAGGATTAGTCCAATCTACAGTTCCTCCACCTGGTGAATCTGGAACACGATTTTTATATAGGCTTTTATTAAATATTAAAATACCCGAAGATCCAGGTCCCCCTAAAAATTTATGAGGAGAAAAATAAATAGCATCTAAGCGTTGTAAAGGGTTTTTTGGATGCATATTAATATTAACATAAGGTGCAGAACAAGCAAAATCTACAAAACAAAAACCATTATGATTATGCATAATCTCAGAAATTTCATAATACGGGGCGTATACTCCAGTAACATTTGAGGCAGAAGTTACAGCGGCAATTTTCAAATCTCTATCGTCATAAGATTTAATTAAAACTCTAAAAGCTTCTAAGTCAACATTTCCATTTTGTGTATATGGAATCATTTTTACTTCTGCTATAGTTTCAAGCCATGAGGTTTGATTAGAGTGATGTTCCATGTGAGTAACAAACACTATAGGTTTATTTTTAATATTAACCTCTTTTTGAAATTTTTCATGTATTTTCAAACCTAAAATCCTTTGAAATTTACAGACTAATGTTGTCATTCCAGCTCCTGCAGAAATTACAACATCGTCTGAATTTCCACCAACATGTTTCTTAATTAGATCTAACGCCTTTTCTAGTGCAAAGCTCATCGAAGCTCCAGTTGTTGATGTCTCAGTGTGAGTATTTGCTACAAAAGGAAATATTTCCTTTCTTAATAAATTTTCAATCGGAGAATATAATCTTCCGCTAGCAATCCAATCTGCATAAATAATTTTCTTTTGTCCAAATGGAGAGTCAAAAGTTTGGTCTTTTCCAATTATATTATCTCTATATTTTTCAAAGTATTTCTCTAATGACATCCTTTAAATTTTATTGATACAAATTTACATTATTATTATTTATTTCTAGCTCTGAATTTTTACCCAAAATTAAAGAAGTATTGTTACTAATATGACCAGCTGGAAAATTAAAACAAGTTGGAAAATTATAATCTTTAGTATGCTCATGAATGATTTCATTTGCAGATTTCCCAAATGAAATGGTATTATCGTGCATATCATGCATTGCTCCTACTATTAAACCTTTTAATTGCGAAAATTTATTATTTCTTTTTAGATTTAAAACCATCCTATCTATATGATATAAATACTCATCTAAATCTTCAAGAAAAAGGATTTTACCAACAGTGTCAATTTCGGACTTAGAACCCAACAAACTATAAATTACAGAAAGATTTCCCCCAACTATTTCAGCATTTACATTTCCATTTTTATTTAAATGATAAGTGGGACTTGTANTTTTTTGATGTTGTTTAAACAAGCAGTTATGCATACTTTGTAATGAATTAGATGTGTTTGTGTTAAAATTTATTGGCATAGTAGCATGTAATGATGCTAATCCTAATTTGTTAATATGTGTGTGTAGTACGGTNATATCGCTATAACCAATTATCCATTTAGGATGTGTAAATAAGTTAGTAAAATCTATTAAATCAATAATCCGCGCTGTTCCGTAGCCACCCCTAGTGCAGAGAATAGCTTTTATACTATTATCATTAACCATCATTTGTAGATCAGAAGCTCTCTCGATATCAGTACCAGCAAATTGCTCGTTTTTACAAAAAATATTTAATCCCAAAATAACATTAAGCCCCCACTCTTCAAGTACCTCAATAGCAGCCTTCAACTCTTTGGAAGAAATATATCTAGCTGTCGAAACTAGGCCTATTTTATCACCCTTATTTAAATTATTTGGAAGAATCATTTTGCTTTATTATAACTTATATTTGCTAAAATATATTTTTTAATATAGAACGAATGAAGAAAAGGTTTACAATAACATCTGCCCTTTTATATGCTAATGGCCCAATTCACCTAGGACACCTAGCTGGAGCATATCTGCCTGCTGATATATTTTCGAGATATCAAAAATTAAAAGGGCATGATGTAGCTTTTATTTGTGGATCTGATGAACATGGAGCTGCTATAACATTACAAGCCAAAAAACAAGGAGTAAGTCCAAAAGAAATAATTGATAAATACCATAATTTAAACAAAGAGTCATTTAAAAAATTCGGTATTAACTTTAGTGTTTTTGATAGAACCTCATCTAAGGATCATCATAAAACTGCTCAAGAAGTTTTTAAAATATTAGAAAAGAAAAATAGTTTTATTAAAAAAACCTCTGAACAATTCTTTGATACAGATCATAATCAATTTTTAGCTGATCGATATATTGTAGGTGATTGCCCAAGATGTTCTGCTAAAGATGCATATGGAGATCAATGTGAAAAATGTGGTACAGCATTAAGCCCTGATGAACTAATAAATCCTAAATCTAGCTTAAGTGGTAAACAACCAATATTAAAAGAAACAACTCATTGGTATCTTCCAATGCAAGATCATGAAGAATGGTTGAAAAAATGGATAAACATTGGTGAATTAAATAATACTAAGCACCATGACCCAAAGCTGTGGAAAAATCAAGTTATCGGACAATGTAACTCATGGCTTGAAAGCGGGCTTAAAGAACGTTCGATGACTAGAGATCTTGAATGGGGAGTTAAGGTTCCAATTGAAAATAGTGATGGTAAAGTATTATATGTTTGGTTAGATGCCCCAATTGGATATATTTCTGCAACAAAAAAACTAGCTCTAAATAGCGGAGTGGAGTGGCAGGATTATTGGAAGGGAGATAAGAGTGAGTTAATTCATTTTATTGGAAAAGATAATATTGTTTTTCATTGTATTATTTTCCCTATTATTTTAAAGGAACTAGGAGGTTATAATTTACCAGTAAATGTACCTGCAAATGAATTCTTAAATTTAGAAGGTGAAAAACTCTCTACTTCAAAGAACTGGGCTATTTGGCTTCACGAATATCTTCAGGATTTTAAAGATCAGCAAGACTCCTTGAGATATGTCTTATGCGCAACAGCACCTGAAGGAAAAGATACAGATTTCACTTGGAAAGATTTTCAAGCTAGAAATAATAATGAATTAGTAGCCATTTTTGGAAACTTTATAAACAGAGTAGTTGTTTTAACAAATAAATATTGGAACGGCATAGTTCCTGAAAGGTATGAGCTTACTGAATATGATCAAAAAATTCTTGAGTCTATTAAAGAATATCCTCAAAAAATTGGAGATAGTATTGAGAAATATAGATTCCGTGAAGCTCTCAATGAACTTATGAATCTCTCAAGAGTTGGGAATAAATATCTTGCCGAAACAGAACCTTGGAAATGCAAGAAAACTGATGAGCAAAAAACCAAGACCATAATAAATATTGCAATTCAGATATCAGGTGCATTAGCAGTATTATGCGAGCCTTTTCTTCCTCATACCTCTAAAAAATTATTGAATCTTTTAAATGCCAAACAAATAAAATGGGACAATGTAGGTGCTTTTTTTATTGAAGATGGACATAAGATCAATCAGAATGAGCATTTATTTCGTAAAATCGAAGATGAAGAAATCGCATTCCAACTTGAAAAATTAAATAGTTAACTATGAAAAAACATTTACTCATAATAGTGCTAAGTATTTTCACTAATTATATAATGATCGCTCAATGCAATGATCGCTACCAAGCAGATCTATTTTCTTCTGTTAATGTCACAACAACTAATTATTCAGATGTATATTCAGATAATTTTCACAAAATGGATATTTATTCAGGTGATGGAGATACATCTACCAATAGGCCTTTAATTATTTTTCACCATGGGGGGTCATACTATCAAGGTACAAAAGAAAATCAAGGAGCTGTTGATTTTTGTACAGCATTTGCAAAAAAAGGCTATGTTGCTGTATCAGCAAATTATCGTTTAGTTTCATTACTAAATATTGCCAGTTTCTTAATAAATAATTCTGAACAATATGAAGAGGTGTTAAAAGCAACAGCCGATATGAAAGCTGTAATTAGATTTTTTAAAAAAAACTATACTAATGGGAATTCATACGGAGTTGATACAAATGCTATTTTTATAGGTGGAATATCCTCTGGAGGTATTACAGCCATTCATACAGCATATATCGATAATATTAGTGATCTTCCAACAAGCCCAATTGATGTTCAGTCTATTGCAAATGCACTTGGTGGAATTGATGGAGATGCTGGTAATTTTGGATACTCATCATCTGTAAATGGGATTATAAGTTTTGCTGGAGGAATTAATCAATTAAATTGGATAGATAGCTCTGATGAGCCTATTTTCAGTGCTCAAGGAGATAATGATGTAATTGTAAATTATAATTGTGGGCCAGGCCTTAACAATCCCACAGTTTTAAATTTATGTGGTCTTGCTGAAATTCATCCAATATGTGATAGCTTGGGCATAACAAATCAATCTCTTACTTTTAATAATACAGATCACCTATGGGTAATCGGCAATACTCAGATTGAATTTATTGAAGCAGTTGATTCAGCAGTAAGTTTCTTATACCCCCTACTTCCTTGTAATCAGACTACTAGCATTACAGAGGGCAATCCAAGTAGTAGAAAATTACTTCGGATTACAAATATGATGGGGAAAAGTATAACGAAAAAATTCAATATCCCTATGCTATATGTTTATGATGATGGCTATGTTGAAAAGACAATAATATTCAAATAACATATAATGAGAGATAGTAAAAATGACAACGTTAGATATAAGAAATCAAAAGCTTCAAAAAATGATTTTAGACAACGACAAAATGATAAAAAAACAACAAATGATGGTCTTACTCGTCTTAATAAACATATTGCTAGAGCGGGAATTTGTTCAAGAAGAGAGGCTGATAAATTTATAGAAGCAGGCGTTGTAAAGGTTAATGGAAAGGTAATTACCGAAATGGGATATAAAGTTAAAAGTGATGATATAGTAAAGTTTAACGATTCAACACTTAAGAATCAGAAACTACAATATATTCTTCTAAATAAGCCTAAAAATTATGTTACTAATATACATGATCCGTTTAAAAAAAACTCTATAATGAGACTTATTGAAGGTAAATGCAAAGAAGATTTGGCTCCAATTGGCAAGCTAGACAAAACTACAACCGGCTTAATATTATTTACTAATGATGGTGAGTTAACAAAAAAACTAAGTAAAAGAACACAAAATACTAAAAGTATATATCAAATTAACCTTGATAAAAATTTTCTATCAAGTGATTTAAAGAAAATTAAAGAAAACATATACCCTCAAGACAATAAGATTAAAGTCATTGATATTTCATATGTAAATGGCAAGGATAAAAAAGAAATTGGAATTGAAGTTCAATCTCCAACAAATAATGCGGTAAGAGCTCTATTTGAAGATCTTGGCTACACCCCAACAAAAATTGATAGAGTATATTACGGTGGATTAACCAAGAAAAATCTAGCTAGAAAGGAAAGTCGTTTTCTGACAAGTGAAGAAATAACAATACTAAAAAGACAATAATAATACAAGAAATAGATATGTCTTAGCGTTATTTAATTATATAGCATGAAAAAAATAATTAAAAAATTAAGCATAGTTTTTACATTAGCAATATCAGCTTTTGTAATTTTTAGTTTAATTACAGCTTTTCTGTTTAGTGAAAAAATAGAAAAATCTGTAATTAAAAATATTACAAGTAATATAAATAGTGAAATTGAAATGGAGAATGTTTCATTTAAACTATTTGAAGATTTTCCATACTCTGCAGTAAAAATATCTAATCTTTATATTCAAGAGTCTAGAAATTTTGGAAATGATACCTTAATATTTACCAAGGAAGCATATATTAAGTTTAATTTATTTGAAATGTTATCTCAAAATATTATCATAAATAATATCACACTAAATAATGGACTCGTATCATTAAAATATGATAATAATGACAATAACTATAACTTCTTTAACAATAGCGGCCANGGAAATCTTAATCTAAACAACATTAAACTTAATAACANAGAATTTANATATAAAAAGGTTAAAAACAAAACAACAATTATAATAGACTGTAAAGATATCATTATCAAAAAAACAGATATAAATAAAGTAGAAATTTATGGTAACGCCTATAGTCAAAAACTTGAAGTCTATAGCAAGGACTATATTAATAATAAGGAATTAAAACTTAAATTAAACATACAGAATAAAGAAAAAGATTTAGAACTTGAAAAATCATCGATTCAAATTAATGATTTAAACTTTACTTTATCAGGAAGTCTAAAAAATAATTATTTAAAACTTTTTTTAGCAGGCAAGAATCATAGTNTTAGCTCGTTTATAAAAAATACACCNACCCATTTAAATCAAATATACTCTTCTTTTTTAGCTGATGGAGTGATAAATTACTCAGGTGAAATTAAGGGTGAAATCAGCAAATTAAAAAATCTAAATCTAGACTTAAAATATAGAGTAGATAATGGTTTTCTTGAAATAAAGAAATACCCTTTTTCTTTATCAGAAATTTCATGCTCAGGAATAATAAATAACGGAATAGAAAGCAACTTTAAAACTACACAAATATCTTTTGAAACATTTATAGCTAAAACTAAGAAAGGAAATATTGAAGGAGAATTTGTAGTTAATAATCTTAACAATTACTTCTTAAAAGCTAATTTTAAATCTAATTGGGACCTACAAGAGGCAAACTACTATTTTTCAGAGAGCCCATTATATGAGGCCTCTGGTACTATTGATGCTCAAACAGTATACAAAGGAAATATTTCATTTGATGAAAGCTTTAATATGCTTTTTACAGAAGCAGAACACTCATCTTCTGTTAGCCTTTCTGATATTAAATTCAATTATAGAAATTATCCGGAACCTATACAGATTTTTAGTTCAGATTTTAGCATAGAAAACAATAAAACAAAGGTCCTTAATAGTACAATCCATATCAAGGGTAGTGATTTGAAATTTGAAGGAAATATAAATAATATATTACGATATGTTCTGCTAGATGATTATAGTCAGTTTAATATAGATGGTAATTTAAACTCTAAAACATTAAATCTTAAAAGCCTTCTTTATAGTGATAGAGAAGATCAAAAAACTAATGAGAGATTTAATATGCCCGACTATTTTACTTTAAAATTAAATACAGACATTGAGAGTCTTACGTACGATAATATATATCCAAATAATATTAAAGGGGAATTAGTATATAACAATAATTCACTTACAGCAAAAGATCTTAGTCTCAATATATTTAGCGGAAAAATGATTTTAAATGGTAAGTTTTATCAAAAAGACTTGAATCAATTTAAAGCAACATCTAGTATTAGGCTAGAAAAAGTAAATATTAATAAAGTTTTTATTGCGTTTAATAATTTTGGACAAGATTTTATCCAACATAAGCATATCAAAGGGATTTGCTCCTCTAATCTTATTGTAAATGCGCTTTTGGATTCAAGCCTTAGCTTGAAACCAAATAATCTTGATATTAGCGCTAAGATATCTATTGAAGAAGGAGAGTTAATAAACTTTAAACCTTTAGAAAGTGTGTCAAATTTTGTAAAACTGAAAGATTTATCTCACATCAAATTCTCAAAATTAGAAAATGAAATTAAAATTAAAGATAAGGTAATTTCAATACCTAGTATGGAAATAAAATCTAATGCTTTAAGCCTTCTCATTTCTGGAAAACATCAATTTGATCAAAAATATAATTATAAAATAAATCTTTTATTATCTGAGCTACTTACCAAGAGGTTTCGGAATAAAACTCCTAATTTTAATCAAAAAGACACATTAATTCCATTAAAAACTAATCTGCAATTAAAGATGGTAGGTGACAAAGATGATATTAAAATCTCATTTGAAAAACTCAAAATCAAAGAGAATATAAAAGATGGAATAAGAAAAGAAATTATAAATATTAATAAGATAATTTCAGAAGAAATTAAAAATAAAGAGGATTTAGAAGAAGCTGATGATATAGAGATTGAATGGGATGATAACTTATAATTTACTTATTTTTACTACTAATTATGGATATTTATTCTAAGAAACAAGTATGGAAGTTAATGTTGTCATTATTAGCAATTTTAATTGGGGTGGCATCGCTTGTTATAACTAGTAGTTTAGTTAATGAGTTAAAAGATGAAGAAAGAAAAAAGATAGAAATTTGGGCTCAGGCAACTAAAAGACTAGTAAGCTCATCAAGTCAAGGCGATTTTTCATTAGCAATTAAAGTGGTGTCAGAAAACACAAATATTCCAGTTATTTTAATTGATGAGTGTGATAGTATTCTTGAGACAAGAAATATTAATTTTTATTCACAAGCAGATAGCTCTATCTTACAAAGATATGAGCAAATAGCATATACAAATATAGCTTCAAATAAGGACAGTATAATTATAACAAAAGCTAAAAAAATACTAAGTAAATATGCGGTTTATTTAAGAGCTACACTTAAAGAAATGAAAGAAAGTGATGATGAACCAATAGAGATTAATTTTATCGGAGATAAGCAGTGGATATACTATAAAGATTCTGAACTGCTTCGTAATTTGCGCTACTATCCAATTTATCAATTAATATTTATTACAGTATTTGTATTTATAGGATACATGGTTTTTAGTTCGGCTAGNAAATCTGAACAAAATCAAGTATGGGCGGGTATGGCAAAAGAAACTGCTCATCAGATAGCAACACCATTATCTTCACTNATGGCTTGGGTTGAACTCATCAAAGATCAAAAAAATGACGAAATGGTTGATGAAATGGAAAAAGACCTAAAAAGACTAGAAACAATTGCGGATAGATTTTCAAAAATTGGATCTAAACCCAAACTTGAACAACATAATATAGTTTTATTAGTAAAAAAATCTGTTAAATATCTCAAATCTAGATTATCTCAAAATACTGAATTTATATTTGAAAAAAATGATGTTATAATGAATGCAGATGTTAATAAAACATTATTAGAATGGGTGATTGAAAACATCTGTAAAAACGCTGTAGATGCTATGCAAGGTAAGGGAAAAATAAATATTATGTTCTCAGAAAAAAATTCAAATATTGAAATCATTATAAAAGATTCAGGTAAGGGCATAAATAAAATATTAATCAATGATATCTTTAAGCCAGGGGTTACTACAAAAACAAGGGGATGGGGGCTTGGATTATCTTTGTCAAAACGTATTATTGAAGATTATCATAAAGGAAAGATTTTTATTAAAGAATCTAGTGTTAAAGACGGAACCAGCTTTGCAATTATTATTCCTAAAAAATCACAAACTACACAGACCTAAATTGTTTTTATTAAGGTAGTCTTGATGATATTCTTCTGCTCTGTAAAAAAACTGATCACTTACAATCTCTGTACAAATTGTGTTATTTATTTTTTTTTGATGATCTATCATAGATTTCTCCGCAGCTTCTTTTTGTAATAAGGAATAACAAAAAATTATAGATCGGTATTGTGTTCCAATATCACCGCCTTGCATATTTTTTGTAGTTGAATCATGATTATTCCAAAATATATCTAGCAAATCCTTATACTTTACCTCTCTAGAATCATATACAACACGAACAACTTCTGCATGCATGGTATTACCTTCACAAACCTGCTGATAGTTTGGGTTTTCAGTTTCACCTCCCATATAACCAACTTGTGTATCATAGACCCCTGGAGTATTAGAAAATATGTTTTGTACTGTCCAAAAACATCCAGCGCCAAATGTTGCTTGCTCTAAATTATTATGAGCAATAAATCTGATACTTAATGAATTAACACAATGTCTAGTATTTTTCTTTGTAACTTTTTCTCCAGTAAAAACATGTCCCAAATGACCGTCGCATTTTGAGCAACAAATCTCTACTCTCTCTATAAATAAAGATTTATCTTCATAACGATTAATAGCTCCAGGAATTTCATCATCAAAAGATGGCCAGCCACATCCAGAATTAAATTTAGAGGTGGATTCGTATAGAATGTTAGAACAAGCACGACATACAAAAACTCCAGCATCATAATGATCATTATAATCTCCCGAGAAAGGGGCTTCTGTCCCTTTATTAACGAGTATCTCTTTTTCTTGTTTATTTAAATGTTCAAAGTAATTTTTTTTCATCTTTAAAATTTAGGTTAAATCTATGCACTTTATCAAAACTATAGTTTATATCAATAAAATAAAAATTACAGACTCGTTTCACTATTGACAGACCAATACCCAAACTATCTTTATTACTACTCCTAACAAATCTTTTAAAGATGTTTTCCTTATTTAATAATTTTGGGCCAGTATTCATTATCTGAAGAATATTTCCTTCTAAATTAATATTGATAGATCCACTAATATTATTATGCATGATTGCATTTTTAATAATATTTAAAAACAATGTATCAGCCAGATATCTATTCATCTTAAAATCTAATGTATTACAAATATTAGTTGTTAAAATAATTTTCTTTTCTGATATTAAATCACTAAAGAAATCTAACTTTTCATGTATTATTTTATCTATTGAAATAACCGATANATCTGTNTAGAATCTGTTATCAATNTTAGTTAATAATATTAATGCCTGATTAATTTTTGCCAAGCGAGTAGTGGTGTTCATTATTATTTCTAACTGCTCCATTTCTTCTTTCTTTAGATTTTCAGATTGCAACAACTCATCTGCCTTAGAGCTTATAATCGCCAATGGAGTTTGGATCTCATGCGATACATTTTCAGTATACTCTTTTTGTTCATTAAAATCACTACTAATCTTTAGTGACATTTTCTTCAAAACTTCTGTTAATTTTTTTAATTCATCGATTTCAGCATTTTCAAAATACATTAATTCAGGCTTGCTAATATTGAAGTTTTCCAACTTACTTACTGTACTATAAAAAACCTTTAAACCTCTCCTAACGCTTATCTGATTTAAGAAGAAAATAATTAAGAAAAAAACCATAGCTAGCGCTACGTTTAAAATTACTATTCTCCATATTAACAAATCTGTTTGGGCTTGAGATTGAAGAATCTCTATTTTATAAATTTNATTATGAATATTATGATAAAAACATATCTTTCTATATAAAACATATTTATCATTTTCTATTAATACAGTATCAGAAAATTGNGTTGTATTTATNTCAAATGATTCATTAATAAAAATATGCTGATTNGAAGCNTTACTTATATCATTTTTANTGTTAATATTATCAATAAANTTACCTTGCATTTGATATAGCCTTGATGAAAGATCCTCTGCTAAAATAACTCTAACTGCAAAGTACATAAACACACTTCCAATTAAAAAGAANATTGTACTTAGTGAGATAAAGCTTAGGCTAGTCTTAGTTGTTAATTTCATTAAACAATAAATTTATAACCCACACCATATATATTTTTAATATAGTCTGGAGCACCTGATTTCTCTAATTTCTTTTTAAGATTCTTTATATGTCCATAAATCACATCATCAGAGAAACCGTAATCAAAATATTTTGATGACATATACTCGGCTAAATTAGTTTTACTTAATACTCTATTTTTATTGGAGGTAAAATATAATAATAAATTAAATTCAGTATTAGTTAGTTCAATATCACAATCATTAATAACAAGTCGCATCTGATCTGGAATTACTTTTAAAGCACCAATCAGTATTTCATTATTTCCTTCAAAATTAAGTCTTCTTATAAGTGACTTAACACGCGCATTAAGTTCTGGCATAAAAAATGGTTTTGTTAAATAATCATCTGCACCAAGATCAAGTCCTTCAACCTTATTATTTAATCCATCTTTAGCTGATATTATAATCACTCCACATGTATAATCTTTTTGCTTAATTTCTTTTATAAGACTTAGTCCATCGCCATCTGGAAGTCCCAAATCTAAGAGAACGGTATTATAACTATTTTTTTTAAGCAATTCTCTAGCGCTCTTAAGTCTCGAAACATGAGTGCATATATAACTATTATCACTTAAATACTTAACAACAAGTTTTGATAATGAGGACTCATCCTCTACCAATAATATTTTATTTTTACTATGCATTTCTAAGCATATTCATGGTTAGTGATATTAATATTAATATAAATGAAAGGCCAAAATAAAGAAGGTTCATTTTATATTTTGCAATATTATTAGATAAGTTTTTAGAATATACCAATGCAAGATGTCCAAAAATTATTGCAAAGATCATTAAAATGGTATGTTCAATAGCCCAAAATCTTGACGAGAAATAATCATTTGCATTAGTTTGACTTATAAATCCCTCAAGTTTGCTCATATGCATATAATATAGTAATAAGCCTAAAACAAGTTCTAAGTATAAAAGTACAACAGCAAAAACAGGTATGTAAAAATCAAGGAAATTTGAAAAAAACAAACCTTTTATCAAACCAATAAAAGATCTAACAACAATATAGCAAGCAACTATTGTTAGAATAATACTTATTATAATATGTGCAATTAAAATAATTGAATACATAATACAAAACTAATAATAAAGGTCAAAAAACAGCTAATTAATAGAGTGTATAATTAAAGCTTAAACATACTATACAGAAGCTCTTTTCTTCTTAGAACTAAAAATAAATTTATAGCTAATAATAAGGCGGTATATATAAGCTCTCCAACTTCTTGTGGTTCAAGAAAAAGATGCATTAAAAAAATATTTGAAGTTATACTTAAGAGCATTAATGCTCCAAAAAAAACTGTCTTCTTAAATAATAAAAGTAATCCGAAAACAAACTCACATAGTCCTAAGAGTTGCCAAAAATATCCAGACTGCTTTAGCCCAAACTTATAATTGTGATATTTCAAGTTCATACCTTCTTCCTCAATATTATCTAAAACACTATTACCAGAATATTTTTCTATCAACATATTAGGATTAGGTAATTCCTTATACTGGATCATCTTATTTATTCCTGAGCTTATCATGACGAGTGAAAGGAAAATAGTTAAAATTAAACTAAAATATTTTTTCATTTTTTATGTTTTTTTTGTCAAAACTACTTTTTTTATATCTTTTTTATAATTTTTTCTTACTAAAAAAATGAATAAAAATAATTTTNACATCAACACAATTACTTAAAGTATTGCAAATCATAGATTTACTTATTTATAATTAATCTAAATAAAAGTCTTTATTTTATTTAGATTAATTATAAATAATATTAAATTTGAAGCAAATAAATATTAAAAAATAAAGAAAATGAAAAAGAATTTAATTTTAGCAACGATGGCCGTTGCTTTAGTACTTATATCTTGCTCATCAGACAGTGAAGAACCAGTTGTAGTTAATCCAATGCTTGACTGTAATGGAATTGAAGATGGAACTTCAGTGTTAGATGATTGTAGCGACTGCCAACAGGCATACATTTACAATTATGTTACTCATAATGTAGTACTACTTGATGATACTCTTGCAGTAACATTAGGTCAAAATGAAATGCTTGTTATGCCAACTGATATGGGGAATCCATACTGGAATGCTGGATGCTTACAAACACCTGCAACATATAAATTTGAAAGAGATGGTGCTAGCACAGTTAGTCATGGCGGGCAAACTGCAAGGCTACTTATGGGTATTGAAATGTATAATGCTCTTAAAGATCCCTCAAAAAATGAATCTGAATTATTAGCTATGTTTAATGACGGAACGGGCTTTGGTAGTGTTGATTTCAACGGAACTACTATAGATCTAGATGCAAGTGGGAAAAAGCTTGGTAACAAAACTGCTGCATATGGATCTGCTACAGTAAAACCTCAGTATGATGCAATGATCACCGAAGCTGCTAACGTTGTTTTTCCAGCTTGGAATAATGGTGATTTAGCTGCTGCTGGAGTTGCTGGAGAACATACTGGTGCTGGCGGAAGAACAGTTTATGTAAATGCTAAAGGGCTTGAAATAGTTCAAGGATTTACAAAAGGACTAATTGGTGGTTTATGTGTTGATCAAATTGTAAATGGATACCTAAGCACTACAAAACTTAACTCTGGAGGTAATGATGCTTCAGCGCTAGGTGCTGGTGAGTATACTGATATGGAGCATTATTGGGATGAAGGATTCGGATACCTTTATGGTTTAGAGACTGATGTAGAAGCTCCAACTTATTCAGGTAATGGCTCTGTTTTACTAAATAAATATGCTGGAAAAGTTAATACTGCAGGCGATGTAAATATGACTGCTGTATACGACGCTTTTAAAGCTGGGAGAACCGCTATTGTAAACATGGATTATACAGAAAGAGATTTACAAGCAGCTATAGTTAAAGAGCATGTTTCAAAAATATTAGGCATAAAAGCATCTAACTACTTAAGAGAAGGAGCTGATATACTTTCAGGAAATTCTCCTGATATGGCTGACTTCTTTCATTCTGTTTCGGAAGGATATGGATTTGTACTGAGCTTACAATTTGCTCTAGATGGATCAGGAAACTATATCTATTCAAACAGCGAAGTAAATTCAATGCTAGATACTTTAATGAATGGTAACGGATTATGGGAGGTTGATGCTGCTACTTTGACTTTAATGGCAGATGATATTGACTCAAGATTTAGTCTATAAATTAAATATTTAAATTTTATCCTTAGAGGAGAATTAGCAACTCTCCTCTAAGGATTTTTTAATAAAATATAATTATGTTAAAAAAAATATCGACACTAGTAATGATTTTGAGTCTAATCTACAGTTGTGGCGGAGAGGGAGAAATACAAAATAGTTACAATGATGGGTTTGATAAGTCTGAACTACTTGCAAACTTAACTGATAATATTATCATACCTGCATATGCTAATTTTCAGTTAGAAATAATAGAATTANAAAATGCTAAAGAAAACTTTATTGTAAATACAAATCAAACAAGTTTAGATCAATTAAGAGAAAAGTGGCTTAATGCATATCTTGCTTGGCAGCATGTAGAAATGTTTGATATAAATAAAGCTGAGGAAATAGACTACAAAAGAAAAATGAACGCATACCCATGTAATGTGACACGTATTAATTTAAACATCTCATCGCAAGAATATGACTTTAATAACTCAAATTATTATTCTTCACAGGGGTTTCCAGCGCTAGACTATATGCTTAATGGAATTCAGCAAGATATACTTGGGGCCTACACAGGCTTTAATGGATCAGAAAATCTGGATTATCTTAGTAATGTAATAACACAAATAGTTGTAAATACTGAGAATATAATAAATGAATGGAGTGCTGATAGAGATCTTTTTATCTCTTCAACATCCAATACAGCAACATCTAGCTTGAATAAAATTACTAATGATTTTATTTTCTATTATGAAAAGGGGTTTCGTGCTAATAAATTTGGAATTCCTGCAGGAGTTTTTTCAGGCTCTCCACTGCCACAAAATATTGAGGCGTATTATCATAACACACTAACAGGAAATACCTCAAAAACACTATCAATTGAGGCACTACAAGCTGTAAAAAAATTTTTTTCTGGAATATCATTTGATAATTCCTATAAGGGTCTTGGGTTATCAGATTATTTACTACATCTTAATGCGTTAAATAATAATGAGAACTTGGGTGATGTGATTTCAACAACATTTGAGCAAGCTGAAACAGCAATATTAGACTTAGATGATGATTTAATGAATCAAATTAATACTAATAATTANGACATGCTAGTTACCTATGATAAGATTCAAGCTGGCGTTGTATTATTAAAAGTTGATATGCTTAGTTTTTTAAGTATTGATGTTGATTATTTAGATGCAGATGGAGATTAAAAAAATATAACTTAAACTNTAATTAAGATTCTCTATATGTTTTGAGAATCTTTTTTTTATGATCAATAAAANCAAACACTATTTAGATATAGATACAGACTCATCACCATTAGCAGTTTTTAGAATTGGATTTGGTTTGTTAATGCTTTATAGCATGATAAGGTTTTGGAGTAAAGGTTGGATAGACAAGGTTTACATACAGCCAAAATTTCATTTTANGTACTATGGTTTCGAATGGATACAAGGTTTAGGGGAGTATACGTATCTCTTATTTGCAATATGTATATTTTCTGCTATTTTAATTACAATAGGCTATAAATATCAATTATCTATAACTGTCTTTTTTCTAAGCTTTACATACATAGAGTTACTAGAAAAAACAATTTACCTAAATCATTACTATTTTATATCCATACTAAGCTTCTTACTAATATTTTTACCACTAAGCTCTAGCTTCTCAGTTGACAATCTAATAAGAAAAGAAAAACAAATACGTGTTCCAAAATGGACTATTGATTGCTTAAAACTGCTTTTATTTATTGTTTACTTCTATGCTGGATTAGCTAAAATCAATACTGATTGGTTATTGCACGCTATGCCATTAAAAATATGGCTTCCATCAAAGTATGACATACCATTTATTGGTGAAAATTTAATGCAAAAAGAATGGGTTCATTATTTAATGAGCTGGGGAGGGATGTTGTACGACTTAGCAATCCCATTTTTACTAATTATTAAAAGAACAAGATTATTTGGCTTTGTACTAGTAGTAATTTTTCATCTATTTACACGTATTCTTTTTCCAATAGGAGTTTTTCCATATATCATGATTATAAGCGCATTAATATTTTTTGATTCCAGTTTTCATAATAAAATAATAAATTATATAAAAAAAATCATTTCATATTTCACTAATAGAAAATACAATCTTAGATCTGTTCAAACTGTAAATTTTAATGCAAATAAATTTAAAATATCTTGCTTGACTGTTTTTTTTATTTTACAATTCATCATACCACTAAGATNTTTTATGTATGATGGCAATCTACTCTGGCATGAACAAGGCTATAGNTTTTCATGGAGGGTAATGCTTATGGANAAGACTGGATATACAACTTTCAAAATAGTAAATAAAGAAAATGGAGAATATTTCTATATTGACAATGAAGATCATCTAACCTCATATCAAGAAAAGCAAATGAGTTTCCAGCCTGATTTTATTTTAGAGTATGCTCACTATTTAGGAGGGAAATACAAAGAATTAGGATATGAAAATATTGAGATATTTGCAGATAGTTATGTTGCTTTAAATGGAAGAGCAAGTCAAAGATATATTGACCCAGAAGTTAACCTTTTGCAAGAAAAAGAATCTTTTAGAAATAAAACATGGATACTACNACTAAAAGATGAATAGNAAAAAAAATATTNTAATGATACTGCTGTTATTATTCTCTTCAGCAATACATGCTCAGAATATTTATACTGGAACTATAAAGAGTTTAGAGGGNAAAGTAGCAATATCTNATGTTGAAGTCTTTGACAAAGACAATGGAAGTCTAACCAAAAGTAATACTAAAGGNGTCTTTCAGTTTAATTCATCAAAAGAAAAAATCACTTTAATTTTTTTCACGCTAAACTATAATGTTTATGAAGGTGATTTTTCATTTTCNGAGGATACTATTAGGGTTGATCTGAGCCCGCTTTCGAAAGAACTTATGGAAGTNGAAATCAATTCTAGAAAACAAAAAATATTTGAACTAAAAAGACTAAATAATATAGTTGGAACATCTATCTATGCAGGTAAAAAAAATGAAGTTGTATTGGTAAATCAATCTATGGCTAATCTTGCTTCTAATAACGCAAGACAAATATATAGTCAGGTAGCTGGACTAAATATTTATCAAAATGATGATGCTGGACTACAACTAAATATTGGAGGGAGAGGTTTANATCCTAATAGAACAGCAAATTTCAATACTCGTCAAAATGGATATGATATAAGTGCAGATGTTTTAGGATATCCTGAAAGCTACTATACTCCAGCAGCGGAGGGCTTGGAAGAAGTTCAAATAATTAGAGGTGCTGCATCATTACAATATGGAACTCAGTTTGGAGGGTTAGTCAACTTTGTCATGAAAAAACCAAATATTCAAAAGAAAGTAAGTATTGTAAGCAGAAACACCATAGGAAGTAATCAGCTATACACAAACTACTCAGCAGTTGATGGCGCAATAGGTAAACTAAGTTACTTATCATTTATAAATTATAAAAGAGGTGATGGTTTTAGGCCTAATTCAATATTTGAATCTACTAACTCATACTCTTTTTTAGGATATGAGATAAATAAAAAATTAAACATCTCTGCAGAGATTACATATCTTAATTATTTAGCCCAACAAGCAGGTGGGTTAACAGATATAATGTTTGAAGTAAATCATCTTCAAAGTAATAGAGAACGAAACTGGTTTCAAGTAAATTGGTTTCTTTATAATTTTAATTTATCATATATCTTAAAAAATAATAACGCCCTAACATTAAATGTATTTGGACTAGATGCTAATAGAAATGCATTAGGATTTAGGACTAATAGAGTAAGCCAAATAGATGGGGGCTCAGAAAGAGATTTAATTAAAGGAGATTTTAATAATTATGGATTTGAAACTAAAGTTCTTAGTAAATATAAAATCAAAAACATACAGTCTAATATTGTTTTAGGAGTAAAATTTTATAAGTCAAGCAACTCTAGTGAACAAGGACCTGGATCAAGTGATATTGATGCAGATTTTAATTTTGATTTTGACAATTACCCAAATTACAACAACCAATCAAAGTATTTATATCCAAATCTAAATATTGCGTTTTTTGGCGAAAATTTAATTACAATTAATAAAAAACTATCTATAACTCCCGGTTTTAGAATAGAACATATAAAAACAGAAAGCACAGGATATTTTAAGAAAATTAACTTAGACGGAGCAGGAAATGTAATTCTAAATAACACAATAGAAAATGACAATAAAAGAGAAAGAGCATTTATATTACTTGGAACAGGTGTAAGCTATAAAAGCACAGTAGAGTTTTATGCCAATATATCACAGAATTACAGATCGGTGACATTTGCAGATATTAGTATCATAAATCCTGCATACACAATTAATGCTGAAATTAGTGATGAGAATGGTCAAACAATTGATTTTGGACTTAGGGGAGAATACAAGGATTTTATTTCCTTTGACATCAGTTCCTTTGGCTTATTTTATAATGACCGTATAGGTTTTATTCAAAAGGCATATAGTAATGGGAGTGTTAAAAGCGAAAGGGGGAATGTTGGAGATGCATTCATTTATGGATTAGAAGCTTTAGTTGATTTTAACATTAATAAACTTACTTCAAATAATTCAAGTAATATTTTTAATTATTATGTCAATGCCTCAATAATAAATTCAGAATATATAAAATCTGATAAAAATGGTATTCAGGGTAACAGGGTAGAATTTATCCCCAATATAAATGTAAAAACAGGATTGCGAATTGGATATAGAAATCTAACAACCAATTTTCAGTATTCGTATTTATCAAAACAATTTACAGACGCATCAAATGCGGTTGAAAGCAATCTAAGTGGTGTTATTGGCGAAATACCTTCTTATAATGTGCTAGATTTCTCTGCAGCATATAAATTCAAAAAGTTTAAATTTGAGTTTGGAATTAATAATATGCTTAACAGTAAGTATTTTACAAGAAGAGCTACTGGATATCCTGGGCCTGGGATAATACCCGCCCCTCCTTTAAATATTTATACAACATTAGAAATAAGAATCTAAAAAAATGGCAAGAAATAAACATATAATATTTTTTGATGGGGTCTGTAATATGTGTAATAGCTTTGTTAGGTTAATTATAAAGCTTGATTATAAAGAGCAATTTATTTTTTGCCCTATCTCTAGTAAAAAAGGTCAAAAAATTATAAATAAATTCAGCTTAGATTTAAAAAATATTGATTCTATATTACTATTAAAAAATAATAAGATAACATTAAAATCGGAGGCAGTGATTGAGATACTTGTATCTTTAAGTCTCTTGTTCAGATTTTTTTTAATTTTAAAGATACTTCCATCAAAACTATTAGATCTAATATATGACTTCATTGCAAAATACAGATATAAGTTATTTGGCAGAAAAGAGTCATGTATTATACCAGATGAAAAATACAAATCTAGGTTTACTGAATAGTTAGTAACTTTACATTCTAAATAAAAACCTTTGGCTGGAATATACATACACATTCCCTATTGTAAACAGAAGTGTAATTACTGCAATTTTCATTTTTCAATAAATAAAAACACTGTAGATGCAATGGTCACTAGTATGTTAACTGAACTGGAAATAAGAGCTAGGTATTTAGAAAATAAAAAAATAGAAACCATATACTTTGGTGGTGGTACACCCTCTATTATTAACCAGCAATATATTGGGAAAATACTTTCTAAAATAAAAGATAATTTCAATATAACAGCAGATCCTGAAATCACAATGGAGTTTAATCCAGATGATATTAATAGTGAAAAGTTAATTCAATTAAAAGGTTTAGGGGTAAATAGACTTAGTATTGGTATACAATCTTTTGATGATAAAGATTTGATTTTTATGAACAGAAGTCATAATTCTCAAGAGGCTTTTAATTCAATAAAAATTGCGAAGGAGAATGGATTTAAAAACATAACAGTAGATTTAATCTATGGTCTTCCAAATCAAACCAATAAAAAGTGGCAAGAAAATCTAAATAAAATAAATGAGTTGGATATTAATCATTTCTCTGCCTATGCGCTAACTGTTGAGCCAAAAACAGAATTAGATTATTTAATAACTCAAAATAAAATTAAACCACTTAGCGAAACTTTAACTGCAGAACATTTCAAAATATTACAAGAGGGTGCAGAAAAAATGGGATATGTACAGTATGAAATTTCTAATTTTTGTAGAGATAACAAATTATCCCAACACAACTCTTCTTACTGGAAAAACAAATGGTATTTAGGAATAGGTCCTTCTGCCCATTCTTATAATGGTAAAAGTAGACAGTGGAATATTTCTAGTAATCTAAAGTACATCAAAAACATTAAAAACAAAAAGGATTTTTTTGAAGTTGAGATACTTAATTCAAGTCAAATGTATAATGATTACATCCTTACATCACTAAGAACAATATGGGGTGTAAGTACAGATTATATTCTTAAAAATTTTGGAAAAGAAGTTAGTACCCACTTTTTAAATGCAGCTAAAAAATGGATTTCAGATAAAAAAATAAAACTAAAAGATGGTAATTACCTACTAACCAAAGATGGAATGTTATTTGCTGACGCAATATCTTCTGATCTATTTAAACTTTAGAATTTCTAAAAAATACTTTTCATATTTATCAATTATTAAATCCCAACGATAATACTCATTTATTATTTTGAGATTTTCATTAACCAAAAGATCTTTAGAATCTAATACTGAACCATCATCTAAAAGACGAACCAAGTCATTAATAGATTTAAATGAGTAGTTTTTTTTACTAATGACTGATTTATTAAATGGATTATCATGAATCATTATAAACGCTTTTGCAGCCATAGCCTCTATAAGTGCTGGATTAGTACCCCCAACAGAATGACCATGTAGATAGTATGAAGAAAAGAATCGAAATGTATCTAACTCTTGTTTATTAAAAATAGCTCCTAAAAAATATATATTAGAATTACTATATTTTTCTTTTAAGAAACGACCATAGTTTGTGTTGAGATTTCCTATTATATAATAAGGCAAACTATTATTAGACTTAATATATGCATCACACATTAACTCTAAATTATTTTCAGGCTCCAATCTAGCAATAGTAAGTATATAGTCTCCTTTTTTAATCAAATACTTTTCTATTATCGATTTACTTAAGTCAGAAACTTTCTCTGCTCCGTATGAAATAAATTTAGAATCTCTATTATACTCTTTTTTAATATAGTCTTGAATAGCAATATTATCAGCAACTAAGAAATTAGATTTAGATACACCAAACTTTTCTAATCCTTTAGTAATTTTTCTAACCATCGGACTCCATTTTGCTCTCTTCCATTCAAGTCCATCTAAATTAGTTACTATAATACTATTTTTTTTTCTGCATAAAATTATAGCGGGGGCAGCAGTAATTAATCCTAATTCTAAAATAATATCATAATTATTCTTGACAGCATCTTTAAGACACAAGAAATCAAAAACAAAATTAGATGCTGCAGTGCCTAAATAAGATTGAGGGCTATATATGTGCTTAATATTAACCCCTAAATAATTGGCTTTTTTGAATGGATGAAAATCTGGATTATATACTGTTACACTATGACCTTTCTTAACCAATCCTACTGATAAAGACTCAGCACATTGCTCAAAACCACCATAATTATTTGGGATACCTCTTGTGCCTAAAATTGCAATGTTCATACTAATAAAAAATGATAAAATTTAAAATAGCAACCATTAGGTATTTAATTGTGATAAGTTAAAAATTATTAACTAAATCATCATATGCAATTATACCATTTTTGCGCCAAACTTCTAAATTATCCTCATATAAAACATAGGTTGGTAGTGATAAAATATTATATTTCTTAATTATTAAAGGATTATAATCTGGATCAATTTTCAAAATATGAATATTATCTTTCAGTTCTAAATCTATTTTATTAATAATAGGTTCCATTTTCTTACATGGCAAACACCATTGTGTTGAAATACATAAAAGAACTTTGCTGTTAGCAAGTAAGATTGAATCTATGTCAGACTGTAAAAAAATATCATTGTTTTGAACTTGTGTAGATGTTGAATCAATATTAAATGGCATGTCATTTAGCTTCCAGCGCATAAAACCTCCTTCTAAATTATATACATTAGCAAAACCCATTTGAGATATAATTTCTGAAGCTTTTGAACTTCTTCCTCCACTTTTACAATAAACATAAATTGTTTTTTTCTTATCAATTAGGTTGAGTTTGTTTTTGAAATCATTAGCATAATAATCTATAAAAGTTGCATCTTTAATATACCCTTTTGACACTTCTTTATTAGTTCTAACATCAAGAATTATAGCATCTTCTGATTCTAAAAGCTTTGCTGCTTTATCTATACTAATACTAGAGTAATAGTCAACACTATTTGTTGAACATGAAAAGATTAAAATTAGAATTAGAAAAAATATAATTCTCATATTATAAAATTGTTAATTTGTAATTGTGTGATAATTAACATATTAGTGTTGATATCTGNTAATAAAAAAATTAAAATCACTTTTGAATAAATNTATATTNGCCATGTCGTAATAACTTGTTTTAGTTGTNCAACCATTCCCAATAAAGTACAACNTAAAAGCCCTCTTAAATTCAAGAGGGCTTTTTATATGTTTATCTTTTAAAAAACGAACTGCTTATTTATTATCGTCTTCTTTTTCTGTCAGAAACCTTATTGCAAACATGAATTCATGTGAGCCTGTTGCATAATCTGAAAGCTCAGAGTTTGGTATATCATAAGAGTAACCAATAATATATCTATCATTTATAGAATATCCAAATAAAGCTCCTATGTCTCCATTTGATCTATAGTCAGCTCCAAACCATAACTTCTCATCATATATAGCTTTCACTCCAAAATCTAACTGAGCAGGAGAAGGAGCAACTGATTTAACTAAAAGAGAGGGTTCTAAATTCCATTTTTCATTTGCAGAATATCTATATGATCCAAGCACATAAATATGTTGTGATAAATTTCCTGTTTGATCATTTGCTAAAGTACTTGCAAAATTATTATCTAACAAGTTTAGATTACTAGTTAAAAGCTGAGGTATTGAAACTCCAAAATACCAATTATCCGAATATAAGTTAAAACCAAATGTTGCATCTGGAACTGACTCAACTATAACATCTCCCTGTGTTAAAGGGTCATTTGGGTTTGCTACGTTCCAACCATTTTTATCAATCTTAAACTGTGTAAAACCACCTGATAATGCAAGAGCTAATTTCATTTTATCACTCACCGGGAAGTGATATGTATAAGAAACAGACCCTCCTGTTCTACTTGTATGACCATACTGATCATTGAAAATTATTCCACCTAAACCAATATTATCATCTTGCTTTCCATATATACTTAAAATTGTTGTNCTTGGGGCATCTGAGATTCCAGTCCACTGATTTCTAACACTTGTACGAACTTGGTAATAATCATTCATTCCTGCAAAAGCAGGGTTAATGACATAGCTGTTATCCATAAATTGTGTTAACTGTGGAAGTTGTTGACTATATATCAATCCGCTAGATATAAGAGCTAAAACTAAAAGAGATATTTTCTTCATTTTAATATTTTTTTTATCTTATAATTGTTATTGGTCCAGTTTGAGCTTCTTCATTGTTATTTAAATCAATAACATAGTAATAAGTTCCAACTGGTAATAATTCTGATTCATAAGTACCATCCCAGGCAACATATGCATTACCCCCAGAACATTGATGTACTATTTCTCCCCAACGGTTAAATACCTTAACAGTCGCAGCAGGATAGTTTTCAATATCCATTATTTCCCAGACATCATTCATACCATCATAATTTGGAGATATCGCATCATAAGGAACAACTCCAATTACAACATAAATAGAATCAATTCCTAGACAACCGGAAGAATCTACCATTACACTATACCATTGAGATTGAGTAGGGACTACACTTATACTTGAATAAGCCTCACCATTTGACCATAGATATGAATCACAATTGTTATTATCAGAACTTAAAGTAATCTCATCATTCAGTTTTATTGTTGGATTACTTCCTGACTCAGCAGATGGATTTGATGACATCATAGTGTTTACATAAGTTACTCTAACTATTGCTTCAACACTATAAGAGTTTAGGCAATTTGGATCAGTAATTGTTAGATAGTAATTATTAATAGCCTCAGTTGGAGTAACAACTCTATCAGCTAGAGTAGAGGCATCATCCCATAAATAACTTAAACCTGATTTCTGTTGAACATCAAGAGTAATTGTTGTTCCTAAACAAATTGTTGTATCCAATAAACTTAGATTTCCAGGTAATAAAATATTTCTTACTCCATTTACTGTAGTTGTAGAAGATACCTCACAACCATTATCATCTATAACATTAACAGTATAAACCCCTGGAGATAAAGCACTGATACTAGCAGTTGAATTTGTATATCCTGCAGGACCTGTCCATAAGAATGAGTAGTTTGGTACTCCCCCTAAAACAAATACTTGTGCAGAACCATCATCCAATAAACATGTCTCATCAGTAGAATCAGCGTTGACTACTAATTCATTTGTTGGACCACTAATATTTACTGTTTGACTAGTTACTGTACATCCATTTAAATCAGTAACTGTTACAGAATAAATATTTGGAGATAAAGAAGATGCTGTTGCTGTAGTTTGAGCATTTATATCATCCCATAAATAAAAGTATGTTGGAGGAATGCCAGGTTCAGGTGTCCCTCCAGTAACGGATGCTGTTATCTCACCATCATTAAATCCATAGCAACTTTCATCATTTTCTACAACTGAAACTGATAATACAGTTGGTTCAGTAAGTAGTATTTCAGTAGTATCTGTACATCCTTTATCATCAGTAGCAACAACAACATAACTACCAGCTATAACTAAATCATTTACTGAAGTTGAAACTCCATTATTCCATAAGTAATTATAAGGAGCTATTGTGTTACCACCTTGAGCACTTGCTACAAGCTTTCCATCAGAATCACCAAAGCAAGCAATAGGACTACTAATAGATGCAGTAACCACAAGTTCTTCAGGCTGAGTTAAGTTAAACTCTACAGTGTCATAACACCCCTGAGCATCAGAAATCACACAAGAATAAAGTGTTGTATTTGTATTATTATTAACACATAAACCAACAG
>JGI24539J26755_10000025_pt1 | contig 55991 bp, 52 predicted proteins | sample NorSeaMetagenome_2_FD_26755 | JGI IMG/M metagenome (IMG submission 26755) | reverse complement strand
AGCGCTCCTACTTTTTAGCTGCTCAGTTTATAAAATCTCATTTTCTCAAAATTTAAAGACCGACACCTTAAGTATTATTTTTAATCAAAAAGGTTGTTTTGGTTGGCAAAACCAAAACTTAAGTGTTTTAAAAAACAATGCATCTATAACTTTATATTTTAACAGCTCTTTTAATAAAAACAAAATAGACAGCGTTATTAATTTTAACAACGACACTAATTTTTATACGTTTTCAATTTCTCCTGAAAAACTCATAAAGTACATTGATTTTAAAAACAATGTTTCAAGCTTAAAAAAAGACATGTTCCATAAACACAGCACCATTACTTACACCATTATTGAAAACGGAGAGAAACAAGTTATAAAAACAAACAACGCAGAAATTGACTTCTACTCCTTATTAAAATCAATTACCGGGTTATATTAAAACGAACTATAACAAAGAGATATTTGCAAAATATTTTCAGGCTTCTTTTGCGTTTTACATCCTTCTATACTAACTTACAATTGTAATAAACGTTGTAAATAATTATGAAAAAAATCAGTTCTTTTTTACTTATTCTAAGCATTGTTTCATTTATAATAAGCTGTGCCGCTAGTAAAAGGATTTCCAACCATCCTAATCTTACAATATCAAATCGATATGTTTGGCTTCCAAAACTAGTTTCATTACCAGCGGAAATTTCTTATAATTTCAAATTCAATAGTATAGATGATGAATTCATACCCGTGTATTCATTTAATAAATCTGAGTGGGGAAATAAGGATATAGCTCCAGATGCCTTAAGTTGGTATTTATCCCCACATAGGGATGATTTTACATTTAGAACAGGCCTTTTTAATGCTTTTCCAAAGATTCAAAGGGGTGAAAAAATAAAAACGGAGATCGGAAAGGTTTATACTATGAAATGTATTATCAAAAAAAATTCAGCGAGTTACTCTATTGATGGTAAAACATATGCTACAGCAACTTATAAGGAAGGAACTATACCCCTCAAAGGATATTTTGGTTTTGCTGTATACCAAAGAGAAAATATTAATGTTTTAAACATAAAGTATTAGCAAAAAATAATAGTTATTGAAGCCTTTGATTTTTAGTTGATGTAATCTAAGGCATATTGAGAATTAACACTCTTAAAAACACATCTGATTTTATAAGTGTTGTTCTTTTTAAAATAGCACTTATTTTAATTTAATAATTAACAATAATACTTTTTGCCCCTGTATTCAAAAACACCTCCCATACACTAAGATTTATAGGGAATAATGAAGGTGATACAACGTTAACAAAAAGAATAAATAATGTTTTGAAAATATGATAAACAAAATTTTATTAATCAAAACCATAGTGGTTAGCCTATTGATAATTACTTCTTGTAAGAAAGATGATAATATACCAATTGATGCAGGAAACGACCCAAATTTCACAATAGTTACGCATTCAGACAATGGATTTTCAAGTTTTAGTCGAAAAGTGGTGGTTTTTGGAATAGACATTTATGCCGTTGTTGCCGTAGAAGATGCTAAACTATTACACGCGGCAAATGTAATGGCTCAGTATCTTGACAACGATGAAGATGGAATAGTAGATGACCAATTGGTGTTGAATAAAATGATTGAAAAAAAAGCTTTTATGGTAATGTGGAAGAACGAAAACGACCTAAATATTGACCCACCAAATGGACGGGAAGGTCAGGATTTGGGAAATGATGAAACACATCCCAACTTTGTATCCAATGGGAAAACAGGTGAATTTGATGCTTCTTTAGAAGAAGTATTACACATTATTAACAATGCAGGACATTCCTATGCCTACCCTGAAGCTTTCGGACAAAATGTTGGATCAGATTTGGCAAATGCAATGGATATTGCAAGAGGTGGACAATTTATGACAATCCCTAATGAGTATCCTATAAATGCTTGGTACACCTATGATGACCAAACTTGCGACTATTCAAATTGTCAAACCGTAGAGTATTTATATTGGGCTTTAACCTCAATGTTGGGAGCACAAGAAAACAGATTGGATGATATTGACAATGAATGGAAATTAAACACAAGTCAAAAAGTTGAAGATACTGATAGTGCCATATTTTCTCTTTTAACCAACCCTACCTATAAAATGCCCACCGTTTTGCCTGACGGCTCTTATAAACATTAAATTAAACGGCCTCGAAAGGGCATATAAAAAACAGGTGAAGTGTTTGTAAAATTAATGCTTTTAACTCATTTCAAACTTTACGTTAAACCGAAAGGTTCGTACTACTCAAACGTCTACTTTTTGGGTTTGATGAACATGTTTCATTATCAAAATCTATTTTAACAGGTAAATTCGCATTAGAAATAACCGAATTTTCTACCAACCTTTTAGATTCAACAATAACAGTCTTTGAAACTGACTGAACATACTGTAGAATTGGAAACATATATATTAGAAAATAAGAACCCTATAAAATCCACAAGGATCCAAATAAAATATGGAATAAGTAACAATAATAAAAACAGGAATACTATAGTCTTAACAGAGGCCTACAACTTTTGTAAATTAAAATGGTGGACGAAAATGGAAATATTCCAACTAATTGTATAATTGATTCTAAACTTGAATTATTATATTTTGAATCTTTAAAAAACAAACTTCGTACAGCTTATAAGTAATAAAAAAATTGTTGGTACATAGAATAAACTTCGTGACTTACAGACTATTGTCTATAACTTCCGACAAGTCAGACTACGTCTAACGCGTCAAAACCTAAGACAAGTAACTAGCCAACAGACGAAATCATTAAATAATGAAAAGTTCTAGACGAATATTTATTAAAAACACTTCATTAGGATTATTCTCAATTGCACTATTAAACCCATTTAAACAGATTTGGGCGTTAACTAAAAATGAATCTTCGGCCGCTCCTAGCTGGAAAGAATTAGTAGAAATAGCGCGTTGGTGCCCTACCGTTCATAACTTACAGCCGCACAAGTTAAAGGTCATTTCAAAAACTGAAGCAGAATTATTCTACGATCCAAATAGGCTTTTACCAGTAGGTGATCCAGATTCAATATTTGCAACAGTTGCGATGGGTGTTTTTGTGGAACACCTTTCAATTGTTTCGTTATCTTTTGGTTTTAAAGTACATATTACTAAAATATATGCTCCAATAACCACAAAATCCACAGAGCCAACCCTTTTTGCGAAGCTCATCCTTTCACCCAGTAAAGAAAAAGAGACACTAGGAATAGAATTAATTAAAAAGAGAAGAACTTCTAGAATAGCATATAACGGAAAAGCTCTAAGTCAAAGTACTGTAGATATATTAAAAACTCAGGCAAAAAAATTCAATCAAGAGTTTTTTCATTCATCCGACCAAAAGTTTATAGATATGATTGTTGAATTAAATCAAAGAACATTATTTGAAGATCTCGAATCAAAACCTAACAGAGAAGAACTCGATAAGTTATTTAGATACAATAAGAAGGATGCTGAGACAAGAAAGGATGGACTATGGGCAAAATGCATGGGTTTTTCAGGAAGTTTATTGAAATCAGTTTTCCAAAATCACGAGAAATGGACTAAGGGTATTCGAAAAAAAATGTTGAATAAAAGCTACAAATCCTCATTTAATGGAACTTGTAGTATATGTTGGATGAGTGGCAAATTTGAAAACACCTCAGATTGGCTTGAGTCCGGAAAGTATTTTGCAAGAAATTGGCTTATGCTAACAAGAGAAGGTGCTTATATTCAACCTACTGGTTCTTTAATAACAAATATTGGAGCTTACCAAAAAATGAAAATGATGTTACCTCCCCCAAAGAACGGAAATTTAATTTGGATGGCTTACAGAGCTGGATATAGCAAAACACCAGCGAGAAGTTATCGGTTAAGTACAGATGAAATATTAATTAAATAAAATATGAGACACATAATAATATTATTTTATGCTTGGTTAGTTGAACGAATTCGAAAACCACTAATGCTATCGAATTTTACCATAAAGCTTATATATATTCCAGGAATTAATAAAATTAGGTCATTTAATAGTAAAGCCCGAGCCTATTCAGAATTTATAAAAGCAAAAAGAAGGGTGCCCGCTTACAGAGAATTTTTAAAATCCCATCATTTTTCGAAGCCTTCGTTTAGTGGTCTGGTACCAAATATCTGTGAGATTCCAGAAATTGATAAAGAAAACTATATTAAAAAGTTTTCCATCGAGGAAAGATGTGTAGGAGGAAGGATTCCAACTAAAAATATAATTATTGATGAATCCTCAGGTAGTAGCGGAACAGCAACAAACTGGGTTAGAGGATTAAAAGAAAGAAAACGGAATACCAAAATGATTGAGTTTGGTATGAGAACATTAGTAGGCAAAGACCCAATATTTGTTATTAATGCTTTTGCACTGGGACCTTGGGCAACTGGGGTAAATGTAACAATGAGTTGTGTTACTTTTTCAAAAATAAAATCTCTAGGTCCTGAAAAAGAAAAAATTGAAAATACACTTAAACAATTTGGCGAAGATCATCACTATGTAATAATGGGCTATCCCCCTTTTTTAAAATATTTGGTAGATAATTCAAAAATAAATTGGGAGAAATTTAATATCACCTTCATTTTTGGAGGTGAATCAATGTCCGAAGGAATGAGGGACTATCTACTTCAAAAAGGAATTAAAAAAGCCTACAGCTCATTAGGAGCATCAGATTTGGAACTAAACATCTCGGCAGAAAATGATTTCACAATCAGCCTTAGAAGGTTATTGCGCTCAAATCAATCATTACGATCAAAAATATTAAAACACACAGGTGCACTCCCGATGATTTTCCAATACAACCCAACAGACTTTTTAATTGAGTCGTCTGATGATGGAGAATTAATTGTTACAATCGGTCGCCCCGATTATATTTCCCCAAAAATCAGGTATAACATACACGATAGAGGTCATACGTTAGCGATTAAAGAATTATACTTAATATTAAAAGAATTAAATATAAACCAAGACGAATTAACAAAACCGCAAACAGATCTACCGTTATTATTGCATTATGGAAGAGCTGATATGACTGTGTCTTTTTTTGGGTCAAACATAAGCCCTACTGACATTCAAGAAGTTATTTACTCATTACCTGAGCTATCGAAAATTGTTAACTCTTACAATCTTGCTGTAAAAGAAGACAACGAAGGAAATAAAAAGTTAATCATTTCATTAGAGGTTCAGAAAGGAGAAACAGCCGAGTTACTAAATCTTGATAAAACTCAAGTAGCCTTTTTTGAAAATTTATCAAAAATCAATCAGGATTTTAGAGAAGCTAAAAAAATGCTGCCTAATAACAGTTTAACCGCAATTTGTTTTGAAAATTTTGGTTCCGGTTCATTTAAAGAAAATGACATTAGAATAAAAGCAAAATATATTAGCGATTGAAACTGTAACTAACAGAATTTCACTACTCATTGAAAGGGGAAATAATAAATCGTTTTACTTTCATATTACTAAACCTCTTGTCATGCAGCATCTTTACGCCCACAATCCTAATAGATGAGATTTAAATCTTTACTAAAGAGCCACATTTTTTCTTATTAAGAAACATGTCTCTAATCAATATTATAGGAATAATTAAAGAGAAATTATATATGAAATCTTCCAATGGTATTGTACCAATTCTAATACCTAAATTATTGGTGTCATTATACCAAACGATAGGCGTTTCAGTAAAAAAGCCTGTTAAAACACTATTCACAAACAAAAATGGTACTAATACAATAAAATAAGACCTAAATAATGCTGCTATATCGTGACTCTTTAATGGCACTAATAAAATGATCGTTACAAATAATGAAATTGTAACCGAAGTGGTATAATAAGTTTCCTTACTGTAAATTGTAACTAACCAAACATTTAAAACAACGAGTAATACAATGAAGACTTTTTTATTAATTTTTGAAGCTCGAATAGGCCAATATGTATTTAAAGTATCGTGTATAAACACACAAGAATAAGGGACCACTATAAAAAACAAAATTTCCTCGATCGGTAATTTAAAAAATGACAATCCTAGCAAATAATCATTATTAAAGCCCCACACGCCATATTTAGTAAAAAAAACATCCCAAATAATAAATATAACCGAAACGATAAAAATAGAGATTGATAAACTTTTAAGTTGTTTATAAAATTTAACTTTTTTATCCCATGTCAACAGCAAAGGCACAAAAAGAGTAAATATTAAAAGGTAGAGGTATAACATTATTTAAAATATTTTAAAGGAACAATCAGCATCCCAAAACATACGCCATGAAGTTTCCCTTGGTTTTTATGGTGTATTTTGTGCGCGAACCGAATGCCTTTTATGTATTTAAAATTTAATCGTTTAAAAAAAGGGAGCCTTTGATGAATGATGATTTCATGAACAATCACGTAACAAATACCATATAAAGCGATTCCTAAACCTACTGAAAAAAACCAATTAATATCATAGATTAAACCAAACATAATACCTAACCAACTAGGAATAGCGAAAACTAAAAAAAATCGGTCATTTTTTTCTAGCTTTTCATATTTAGGCTGATGATGGTCTTTATGCCAACTCCATAAAAAACCGTGCATCACATACTTATGCAATGCAAAAGCGACAAATTCCATTACTATAAAAGTTAGCGAAACTATTAAAACACTATAAATCATAAGAAATAATTTAAGATGGAAAAAAATAATACATTTATTAAAAACAACGCCTCTAATACATTATTCCTACTTTTTATTTTACTTAAAAACAACTGATTAACGTATGCTAATAAAAACCAGCATACATAATTAAATATTGGTACAGAATCATAATCCCATGTCCAATAACCAAAATTTATAGCTACAGGTTCAATTAAATAATCTACGAAAACCATTAATAGAGCTGCAAGAAGGTAAACAATTTGACTTGGTAACCTTGTGAAACGTTGAACAATACTTTTAGCACCAAGCGACAACGTTAACCATAAAAAACCGATCAGTAACGGAACCTGTAACAGCTTTAACCCTAAAACATCACCATACTTGTAATGCCCAAATAAAAGAGCTGTTTTAACACCTATTACCTCAACAAAGAATGTTACAGTAACCACTAAAAAAAATGGAATAATGAAGCTTACTATTTTTTCCTTGTAGGCTATAAAAGCGATTACAGTTGATATAAGAAGGTTGAGCCATGTTAGTTTAATGAAACTATTTCTATCAAAAAACAACATACCTACTAAACCAACAGCATGAAATATAACTAATACTAAAATTAATAAAATATTAATTTTAGTATTTTTCTTCACTTTATTCATTTTATTACTTATAAACTATCTACAACTATTTTTGCACTATTTAAACACAAAGGAATTCCTCCTCCTGGATGAACAGTACCTCCAACAAAATACAGATTTTTATATCTTGTTGAAAAATTACTATGTCTATTAAAAGCACTCATTACACTATTTGATGCCGTACCGTATAAAGCACCTAAATATGCATTTGTATTGTTTTTAATTTTTTTAGGGTGTAAAATTTCTTCCGTTAAAATTAAAGGAGATAATTCAACTTTCAACAATTTAGAAAGTTTAATTAAAACTCTATTTTTTAACAACTCTATTTCTTCATTTGAATAATTAAAACTTGAAGGTACATTTACCATAACAAACCAGTTTTCTTTTCCTTCTGGAGCATCAATTAATTCATGTTTACATGTAATATTAACATAAATTGTAGGGTCTTCAGGAAATTCATCATGTTCAAATATTTGATTAAACTCATGATGATAATCAGAAGAGAAAAAGATATTGTGCAAATCTAAGTCTTCAAAAACCTTATTTATTCCCCAATAAAAAACAACGCCAGAACTTGTTCTTTCCTTAGCAGTTTCACTTTTAAACGTTTTATTATCTTTTAATAATTTTTTATAAGTTAAAGCTACATCCATATTTGAAATAAATAAGTCTGCCTTTACTGGAACATCATTTACTACAATTGATGAGATAGAAGAATTTTCAACGTTAAAAGAATTAACCTCACTGTTAAAATTAAAATCCACCTTTAATTTTAATGCCAATTGATATAAAGCATCTACTAATGACCGCATTCCTCCTTTTGGAAAAAAGGTACCTATGTTTTGTTCTAAATGAGGAATCATAGACATCATACCCGGTGTTTTATATGGAGAAGATCCATTGTATGTTGCATATCTATCAAATATCTGAATCAGTTTTTCTGAATTTAAATACTTTTTATTTTTAGCATGTAATGATTTACTATTTTCTAAATTGATTAAATACGGTAATGATTTTAACGCTTTAAAAGAAAAAAAAGTTTTTAATTTATGTAGGCTGTTTTCTATAAATAAAGCACCTGAATTTTCATACAATTCCTCTGAATTAACTAAATAGTCTAACACATTTTTTTCATCCGATTTAAACACAGAATTGAGCTCTTTTTTTAGTTTCTCTTTATCTTGATAAAAAACAAATTTAGTGTAATCGTCGAAAAAATATTTACAAGAAGAAGGAAGTTTTTCATACGTGACAAAATCAGAAAACTTATAGCCTACATCAAAAAATAAATCCTCAAAATATTGAGGCATTGTGAACAAACTAGGACCTGTATCAAACCTAAATCCATCTTTCTTAAAATAACCTAGCTTTCCTCCGTAAGTATCATTTTTTTCATAAACGGATACTTTATACCCTTTATGAGCTAAGCGAATAGAAGATGCTAAACCCGCAATACCTGACCCTACTACAATTGCTTTTTTCATGCTTGAAGATGATTTTTATACAATTCTAATATTTTTATCTCTACGTTCTACTGGTTGCATTTCTCTTCGATTTAATCGTTGATATTTATATTTTTGTCACCAAATAAACTGATTCATTTCTTGTGTATTTGTGATTTTCACCGGAGATAAAGCAAATTTTATTTTTTTCTTTATCACTTCTATTTCTATTATAATTCTTAAAATTAAAACAACCATAAAACAGTGTAAAACAAAACTATTTTTCAGTCTCAAATTTTCATACATAAGTTATAACAAATAAGCTAGATACTAAAAAAGTTCTGTGAAAAAGTACTTCATATATTTAATTATTTGATTCCTTTTAATCTTTTACTAAAAAACGACGAAACAACACTTCACCAGCTGAAGAACTAACAGATTCTTCAGCTCCAGTTAATGTTGCAACAAAAGACACCGTATGTTTTAACTTTTCTTTCGTTAAAAGCAGTTACAACTACTATTCGTGACCAGGTACTAAAGTTGCTTGAGTAACTACTAAACTTGTGGCTATTTGTATTGTTTTAGCTGTAATTGTTGTAGCAAGTGAAGTTCTAACAATTAATTCATAGGTGTAAAATGTGGTCGCTCAAGAGAAGATATAAACACTTATACCATTAACTTTAAAATCACTCAAAGTAGCGTCATCTGATGAGTTTTCTGATCGTTTACAGAAATAAAAATTCACTTTTTAGAAGATGTAGAGTCTATTTTAAAATTCGTTGTGGTAATGGTTCGTTTGTAAAACGTAACTAAGAGGTTTAATATCACTCCATTTTAAAAAATAGGTTTATCTAAAAAACTAAATCGATAAAACAGCTGTTTTTGTAGCTTAATAAAAGTGTTTTATGGATATATCTTTAACCAAGCGGAATAAAACTTTCTAAACATTATCAAAAAACAACCGTAGAGATAGTAAATCCCTTAATACAAATAGCTTATGCATTACGAAAAATCCGAATTGACACTGATATACAACAGTAAAAAAATTATCGATAAAAAAACCCTAGCTATCGCTCAAGGAATTTCGTCTAATATTAACAGGCAAGATATTAATGAAGTGAGGCTATCGAATACTTTATTTAGGTTGGCAATTCAAAAACTAAATTTGAACGCCAAAGATATAATGGACAAATCAAGTCCTTACTATCAGGAAAATATTAAAGGTAGAGATCCAGATATTGATTCTGCGTATTATATGATTATGAATAATCCAGAATTACTTAAAAGCCCAATTGCTCTTTACAAAGACAAGGTTGTATTTTGCATAACCCCAAGTGATGTTTTAAAAGTCTGTTAGGACTCTCTTGATTATTTTTAAGAAACAGACTAGGAATTCCATCAATTTTTCTGGGACTTAAAAAAGTTAAGGTTTTCTTGCGCTATTTAAAGGTTTACAACCACAGTTCCTAAAGGATAAACACAAGTAAACTGTCATTTAATTGATATAATTGAGAATGTTTTTATTTCACCCATCATTGTGCTTTATTCAATTCTTTGAATGAAGCACCTTTCAATAAATCATATTACTATTTTATAAAGAAGATACGCGACAGCTTTAATTTTCGATACAGTATAAAAAAACATCTGGGTAACTTAGAGGTTACGCGAGCTCATTAAGTTAATGATGTGTCACGTATTTTTCTGAAAATCTAACTACAAAGAACTTAATTGAGATGAAAGGTGAAAATTGCCAAATTTTAAATCAACTAGCCTTGTTCCTTTTTAGAAGTAAATAAGTTTTAATAACGAAAGAGTTGTGATCATAAAAATCACCGTCAACGGAAATCCAAACTTAAAATAATCCTTAAAATTATAACCTCCTGGTCCGTAAACCATCAAATTAGTTTGATAACCAATTGGCGTTAAAAAAGTCTTAGAACCTGCAAAGGCTACACAAAAAACAAAAGGCATGATCTCAAAATTGTGAACCTTTGCAAAACTCAATGCAATTGGCATTATGATAGAAACCGCCGCAATGTTTGTCATATATGCAGCTAAGAGGTTGGTAATTAAATAAACACCTGCCAGTATTCCTATTGGACCTAATGGCTTAAGAACCGATAGCCCTTCGCTCGCTATTAACTCAGCAGTTCCACTTTTATCCATGGCTACGCCAATAGTTAAAGCTCCTCCCATGATTGCAATTAAGTTTAGATTTATTGCGCGCTTAAGTTCCCCAAACAAAACAACTTTACCTAATAAAAGATAAACGAATAAAATTAACAATGATTGAAATAAGGATACTACACCAAGAGCTGGTAGTAAGATCGAAATAATAGAGGCGATGATTAATGATGTAGATTTTTTACCATCAATATCCTGCAACTGGCGAACATTTGAAATAAGCGTTAACTCTTTTGCTCTCCTTATTCTTTTGTAAAAATCATGTCCAACAACACAAAGCATCATATCACCTTTTTGAAGGGTAATTTCTCCTATTTTCCCAAATAGTTTTTCACCATCCCTTCTGACGGCAATAATAGCGGCATCAAATCTTGACCTAAAGTCGGTGTCCTTTATTTTTTTTCTCGAAAGAGATGAATTGTAAGGTAATATTACCTCTACAACTTCCTTCTTCTTTTTCATTGCTCCAACTTCATTTGGCATTTCTAAACCAAGATCCATATTCACAATATCAACAATTTTCTCTGTTTCTCCGGCAAAGATTAAATAATCACCAGCTCTCATTATCTCTTTAGGGCCTGGTGCAGTTCGAACCTTATCGGGTCGTACTATTTCCACAAGGTACAAATCGTTCAGGTTTCTTAGGTTTGATTCTCCAATCGTTTTTCCAACCAAAGGCGAACCTTTGGAAACCAACAAATCAACTAAATATTCTCTATTGTTTTCATCAAAATTAGAAAGCATCCCTACATTATCAGGAAGAATTCTCTTTCCAAAAATCAATATATAAATAATCCCTACGACAACTAATGGAGCTCCAATTAAAAGGAAAGAAAACATTGATAATGCTGCATCGGGACCTTCTTTTGAAACTAAAATACTATTCGCTATAAGGTTAGTTGAAGTACCTATTAGGGTTAATCCTCCACCCATTATAGCAGCAAACGATAAAGGAATCAGCAATTTTGAAGGGGCAACTTTGTTTTTCCTTCCCCAATCCACAACGTATGGCAGTAATAAAGCTACTAAAGGGGTATTATTCATAAACCCTGAAAACATCGAAACAAAACCTGTCATTTTGAGAGTAAAGGCGAAATAACCTTTTGTTTTCAAAAAAAGCTTTTGAAATAGTTGCTCTATAACAGGACTCCTTTTAAGAAACTGCCCGATCACCAAAAGCATTATAATTACAGCAACTTGCTCGTTTGCAAACGAAGAAAGTACTTCATCCGTTTTGACAATACTTGGAATTAGTAAAAGTCCTACTGCACCCAAAAAAGTAATTGCAGTGTTGTATATTTCCTTGTACAGGAAGACTATAGTGAGTGAAACTACTCCTATAACATAGACCTGTATCCAAGTCTCGCTTATATAATCGGCTAATTGAAACATAATTAATTCCACGCAAAGTTAATAATACTAGCTAAACATACATTGAGAGAATTAGAATATTATCAGCAACTCGATTTTTCATGTTAAATAGGTTGATAAACTAAGTGTTAACAAACTGTAGGTAAACCTATTGCATTTCAATCCAAAAATGACGTAAATTGAAGATGAATAATAAAGGTTTAATTTATACCTTTGATATCTATTACAAGAGATGAATATTAGAGTAGAAAAAATAGCAAAAGAATTACTCCTTGAAGAAGATTGTGTTGTCATTCCGCAGTTTGGTGGTTTTGTAACGCACTATCGTCCTGCTATACTCGAACCTTCTAAAAACATTCTTATTCCTCCAGGGAAAGGAATCTCTTTTAATATTAAGCTTTCAAAAAACGATGGCTTACTTGCCCAAAATGTAGCCACTAAATGTGGAATGACCTATAATGAAGCCCTTAAAGCAATTGACGTTAAAGTTTCATTTTGGCAAAAAGAACTTGAAAAATCAAATTACCTTGAATTAGAAGGAATTGGTTCTTTTGTTCTGAACAAAGAAGGAAATTTAATTTTTGATCAATTTAACGAATCAAATTTTGCGAACACTTCTTTTGGTTTAACGAATGTTCATGCTACTCCTATTGAGCGCGTTGGTTTAGCCCATAGAATAGAGCGTGGTTTAAATCAGAAAAAAGCAACTCCGAAAACATATAAAACCATCAAAAGAACTGTTACTGCTATAGCGGCTGTTTCAATTGGTGCTTTCTTATTTTTATCGGTTTCTACAAATAACGATGCAATCCGCAATCATTTAGATTTAAATTTTCTGAATGGATTATTTTCCGAAAAAATCGAGCCTCAAGCGAAATTCACGGTTGGCAAATCAAAAGCTGTTAAAACTAAGACCGTTGTTGCCGATGAAATTCCTTTCTTTAATGAGCATGAAAAACAGTTATTCGCTGATCGTGGACTTTTAGATCAGCAAGAGGATTTAATTCAAATTAAAATTTTACAGGAAGAACAAAAAGAAAAGGCTAAAATATTTGCTAAATTTCCTGTTAAAACAACAAAGAAAAAATCCATTAAAATGGTTAGTCCTCAACCAACAAAAAATTCAACTACTTCTTTCAAATATCATGTAATTGCTGGTTGTTTTGGTGTTGAGAGTAACGCTGATAAAATGGTATTAAAATTACAAAAAGCTGGATTTCCCAATGCTCAATTAGCAGGTTCTTCCAATTCAGGTCTTCATCGTGTTTCCTACGGTTCTTACAATAATAAGGTTGTCGCCCTAAAAGCTCTTGCTAAGGCAAAGCTTTCTCACAATAACAAGGCTTGGTTAGCAAACGACTAGTTTTACTCAAAAAATGTTATTCCGAATTTTTAATGATTTACGAATAAATGTTGGAAATACAAGCATTTATTAACATTTCAAGCACCATGAAAAAAGTAAGCAGAATTTAATTTTGTTTAACTCCAGATAAAATGTGAATAGGCAAATTTTATTTGGATTCAATAATGAACTCACCTATCTTTGCAGTCACACAAATGAAAAACTGGTTGATGTATTGCTGTTATGGTACAGTGTACTTTACCAAGTAAAGAGGATAAATATCGACTTTCTAATTGAAAGAATTATTTATTCTAACTTCCAACCAGGATTTTTTTGAGTATAAAATTAAAAGTTATGAGTTTAGATTTAAAAAGAATTAAAGATTGGGGATTAGGTTTAGAGCAACCAATGATCATAAGTGGTCCTTGTAGTGCTGAAACTGAAGAGCAAGTATTAACTACTGCTAGAGACGTCGCTAAGGATAAAAGAGTAAGTGTATTAAGAGCTGGTATTTGGAAACCAAGAACTCGACCAGGAAGTTTTGAAGGTATTGGAGAAATAGGTTTAGAGTGGTTAAACAAAGCTAAAGCTGAAACTGGTTTACTAACAGCAACAGAAGTTGCAACTGGTGCTCACGTTGAGGCTTGTTTAAAAGCAGGAATTGACATTTTATGGGTTGGTGCTCGTACTACAGTAAACCCTTTCTCTGTTCAGGAAGTTGCTGACGCTTTACAAGGTGTTGACATTCCAGTAATGGTTAAAAACCCAATTAACCCAGATATAGGGTTATGGCAAGGTGGTTTAGAAAGAATAAATAAAGCAGGTATTACAAGATTAGCTGCAATTCATAGAGGTTTCTCTACATATGAAAAAACTCCATTCCGTAACCTACCAATGTGGGATATGGCAATTGAAATGATGCGTAAGTTCCCTGATTTAGATATCGTGAATGATCCATCACACATCGCTGGTAACCGTGATTTACTACCTTACGTTTGTCAAAAAGCGTTGGATTTAAACATGGAAGGATTAATGATTGAGTCGCATATGGCTCCTTCTGTTGCATGGTCTGATGCTGCACAGCAAGTTACTCCAGCTGGTTTATCTCAATTATTAGACGGATTAACTTTCAGACAAGAAACTTCTGAAGCTGCCGACACTAATAAATTGGACTCTTTGAGAAAAGAAATTGATGATTTAGATGATGAAATCTTCCAAAAGATTTCATCAAGAATGAAAGTTGCTGATCAAATTGGTGAGTACAAGAGAGACAACAGCGTTACAATTTTACAAGTTGACAGATGGGAAGAAATCGTTAATAAAAGAATTGCTTTAGGCGTTGCTATGGGACTTGATGCTGATTTTGTGAAACATTATTTAAAATTAATACATAAAGAATCTATTCGTCGTCAAAATATTATTATGAATGATGGACAACCAGAATTAGTTGGAAAGTAATTTCGGCTAATCATAAAACTAAAAAAGGTGAGATAATTCTCACCTTTTTTAGTTTTAAACAAATTAATATAACTTATTTAAGTTACTAATGGAGGTTTTATATCAAGCTGAATTAAGGTGTTTTTTTTGCTTAGAAGAATGAATGAAATAACAACTATGCCCAATACCTACTAATTCAAGGATGGAAATTTTAACAATGAATATTAACGCATAGAAGTTTATATTTATAAAAAAGTATATACAGATAAGTGTTATAACACTGCTCATCTAATCTCGCTTTCTTATGCTAAACACATTGATATTGACTTAGGAAAACAAGCCTCCTTGAGTACCGTGATAATTTATTCCTAAATGTTTGTATGCCTGCTCTGTAACTTCTCGACCTCTTTGTGTTCGATTAATGAATCCTTCCATTATTAAGAATGGCTCATAAACCTCTTCAATTGTTCCCGCGTCCTCGCCAACTGCAGTTGCAATTGTATTTATTCCTACAGGTCCACCTTTAAATTTATCTATTATAGTTGTTAGGATTCTAATATCCATATCATCTAAACCATTCTCATCAACATTCAGTGCTTTTAAAGCATGATTTGTAACTTTCATGGTTATTGTACCGTCGCCTTTAATTTCAGCGAAATCGCGCACTCTTCTTAACAATGCGTTGGCTATTCGAGGAGTTCCTCTACTCCTTCTTGATATTTCAAACGCAGCATCATCTTCAATTGGAACATTCAGTAAATCCGCAGAACGTAATATAATTAACTGTAATAATTCAGCATCATAATATTCGAGTCTACAGTTAATTCCAAAGCGAGCCCTCAATGGTGAAGTTAACAAACCCGAACGTGTAGTAGCGCCAATTAAAGTAAAAGGCTCCAAACCTATTTGAACTGATCGCGCATTCGGACCAGAATCAATCATAATGTCAATTTTATAATCTTCCATGGCAGAGTATAAATACTCCTCTACAATAGGACTTAAGCGATGAATCTCATCAATAAACAAAACGTCACCTTCAGCTAAATTGGTTAATAGTCCAGCCAAATCACCTGGCTTGTCTAGCATCGGTCCTGAAACCAATTTAATGTTACTTCCAAGCTCATTGGCGATGATATTCCCCAATGTTGTTTTTCCTAAACCTGGAGGCCCATGCAATAAAACATGATCCAAAGCCTCTTCTCTTTTTAAAGCAGCTTGAACAAAAATGGATAAATTATCAAGCACTTTTTTTTGTCCTGTGAAATCTTCAAAGGCTTTTGGACGNAATACTTTTTCGAANTCCATTTCTGGGCTCGACATTTGTTCATCTGATGGATCTAAGGCTTCGTTCATTATTACTTAAGATACTTTGTATAGCAAGAACGACAAAGTGGTTCGTAAGAATCTTTTTCCCCTAGCATTAATCTTTTCTCTGCTGTGATGTTAATTCTATGCGTTAAACTCGCGTCACCTTTGCATTCAATACAAATTGCTTTTAATTTGGTAACCTTGTCAGCAACACCTAATAAGTTTGGTATTGGCTGAAATGGTTTAGATAAATAATCCATATCTAATCCAGCAACAATAACCCTTACTCCTCCATTGGCTAATTTCACACAAGCTTCAACTAACTCAGGACTAAAAAACTGTGCTTCATCAATACCAACGATATCGGCATCAATTGACAATCCTAAAATCTCCTTTGCATCCATCACAGGCTTAGCTCCAATTCTTTTATTGTCGTGTGAAACAATCTCTGTTTCTGAATACCGTGTATCAAACATTGGCTTGAATAACATGTACGGAATTTTTGCTATTTCAGCGCGAGATACTCTTCTTATTAATTCTTCAGTTTTACCCGAAAACATTGGCCCAGTAATGACTTCTATCGACCCTTTTTTAACTCCTTGACTCATAATAAGGTTTAATATTATTGATATTTTCTATGCAGTAACAATTGGAATTTTTGAAATGGCTCTTCATCTTGATTCCAATTTCTTTGAGTTGAAATTCCGGCTAATTTAGAAGTTGCATCTGATATCGATTCACAATTATTTAAATCACTGATGGTTTTCAAAAACTGCTCTGTATTCCCATCAAATAATTCATTTGTAAATAAAAACTTCTCATTTATTCCAATGGCACTATTTAAGTTCTGTATTTTCGTTTTTGCCAATTTAGCGGCTAAGCTATTGTCCTCCTCACTGACTTCGATTGGCAGAGTATTAGAATGCATTGAAATCATTGATAGTATTTCATCCTCTAATCCATCCGTTAATTCCTTTTGAGAGGGAATTTCTTCTTCAACAGTACCTTTAGTTTCTAAAATTATTTCGGGTTCACTCACCACTGACTCTTCAATAACTTTTTCCTCAACAACCTCCTCACTCTCCTCTTCACTAATAATTTCTCTCACTTCGTTAATATGCGATATAAACTCTGATGAAACTTGCGATCCTTCAACATTTTTTTCAGTGTATTCCAAAGCTTGGTCTAAAGCATTCATTAACGCTTCCTCTTCTGAAACACACTCCTGGTCCGGTGATGAAAACTCTTGATCAACTAATTCTAAAGGCATTTCTAATTGTTCAGCAGGGTTATTAGACTCGTTAAAAACGACGTAAGAAAGAATCACAGTTCCTTCGTGTAATTCGCGTGAGTTTTGAATTAAGTCCCTTAATACNGCCTTACTTACGTTCGCTCCTAAATCTTCCACCTTGGCCAATTTAGACTCAAATGCTTCTTGATTACTCCGTAATTGACTAATAATTTCTGAAAAATTGCTCATACCTAAAGATTGTAGCTTAAAAATAAGCGTTTATAGATTTCGCTCAGTGTATAAACTCTTTAGAATATTCACTTATTGTTGTTGAAGGTTAAATAAAATTGTCTAAACTGTGACTCTTAGTCTTAAAGAATTACCTTTTTGGAATTCAAACTGGGCCTTTTCTAATCGGAAAGTATGTTCTAAAAACTCCGTGTTTTTTATAATAAGATCAACCCATTTTGAGTTTTGACCGCTTAAGTTTTTGGTTGGGAAAATAATAATTTCGTTTCGTGTGACACGAATCAACTCTCTAAAAGTTGCTATTTGTTCTTCTTCAGTGAAAAGGTGGTCATATAAAAACATTAGATGTGAAACTAAAGTAGTGTCAAACTCCTTATCTTCAAAAGGTAGCTTACTAACTTCGCCTGGAATATAACTCGAAGGATTGGATTGATAATCCTTCAAAAATGTTTGGTATGCTTTAAATCTACTAATTCGAACGCCTTCAATATCGTGGTAAAAACCCCAATTATAATGCGATTTGTTAAAGGCTAATTTCGTTAATACTGTNTCTAAATCTTCTTCAGCCTTAGTTTCTATTTCATCTGCCATAAAATAGTAAGCAGGATCGATAGCGGTGATGTTTAATCCAACTGCATTTCCAATTGCACAAAAACTACTAACTCCAGCAGCAACATCTAAAACCTTTTGACCTACCAAAGATTCTTTCGTGACATCAAACATTCTCTTATACTCATTGTAAGTTCTTCCCACTAATGCTACTTGATCAAGAGTTATCGACATCTAATATTATACTTTAAGGAGTAAAAACAGCATGAAATAAAAAAGCCACTTCTTATATGAAAAATGGCTTACGGATATTTTGAATAAAAGTTGTTTCTTATTTTGTTTCGTTTACTATGTAATTAATTTTTAATGCTGAGCCATCTCTTAACTCCTCCTTTACTTCACTCACAACACCCAGCTTAGTCTTTTTATCAACCTTTAAACATACAATCATTTGCTTTGCCTTAGATACTCCGATTTCGGGATTTACTTCTGAATAGGTGCTTTTTATACTTGCCCGCTTCTCATCTAAAAACAATCGAATATCCTCCTTTCTTTTAATAGCATCATTCAACTGAATAGCTGTTTTATCCCCATAAATTTTTTGCATCGCTTTTACAGGGATTCCCAACTGAATATATGCAGTAGGAGTCTTATCTTCTAATTTACCTGTTTCTACAGCACTTGGTAAAGAAACCATCACACTAGCCTCATTATCTTTTGAATTTGTAGCAACCATAAAAAAGAACAACAACATAAATACAATATCCGGTAAGGATGCAGTAGATATAGCTGGGCCATCTTTTTTCTTTTTACCTCCGTCAAATTTTGACATATCAATTATCTCTTTTTATTGAACAACTGGAGCTTCAGAAATATTTTCCTTGTACACCATCTTCAACATTCCTTTTTCTTCTAGATTTAAGTCATTCCAACCTCTACCCAACTTCTTTTGTGCCAACTCACTTCTCAACTCAGTATAAGCTTGCTTTAACTCATCTTTTAAAGAAATATAAGTCTGATAATCTGCTCCTTGCGTTGCTTGTAAATTGATAACATGTTCAGATGTTTTAAAATCATTTCCAAACAACTCAAATGCTTTCAATCTTAATTCTGCCTTTTTAAGCTTACGCTCATTAGAAACTTGCTTTTCGATAGTCGTTTTCTCTAAGTTCTTTCGATTAATCGCAATTCTTTCTTTAATCTTGTTAAGGTCTGCAACCTTATTCTCGGGCCAGTTAGAATTATTGCCTTCATTCAAAATTCGTTCCTTAATCAACTCTTTAATCTGATTTAGTGACACTGACTCTCCACCAAACATTAATTCATTGTTTTCACGGGCCAAAACATTAATAATATTTCGCTCATTAATTTTTTTTGGTGGTGTTGAATCTGTAGTTTTTTCAGGAAGTAATTGAAACATACCAGCTTCCTTACTCATCTCTGAAGTAACTAAAAAGAAAATAAGTAAAAGAAAGGCGATGTCAGCCATCGATCCTGCATTAACTTCTGGTGCTTGTCTTCTACCCATCTCTTATAGTTTTAACAACCTTTTAATTTCAGACAAGAAAATCAAAGTAACCGCTATAATAGTAACTGTATAAAAGGTATATATTCCTCCCTCAGTAAATTTACTACCTGCTATTAGTTCTCCTGTTTCAGGATCAAAAGAATCTGTAGAAGAACTATAACCAATAAGTATAATAAGGCCTAATGATAAAAAACTAATTATAAATTTAATCCCAGACCTTGGGTTTTCCGCGAAATTAAAAATAGCGAAACCAATGGTGATAATAGCTATTGCATAGCATAACCCTAATGAGAATTGAATTAACGTCATTTCATCAATAGAACCTGTCAAGGTCAAAATAATGAATAACCAAACGATTCCGATCAGAGAGTATTTCCCAATTTTTAGTGTGTTTTCCATAACGAAAATGTCAGTTTGGATTAACCAATTTTATTTTGAATAACCTTTATGAATGCATTTGAAGCATCTTCCATTTGGTTTACCAAATTGTCGATTTTAGCAACGACTACGTTATAAAATACTTGAAGAATAATCGCTACAATTAAACCTGCAACAGTAGTAATTAAAGCCATTTTAATATCTCCTGCCATTGCCGATGCCTCAATACCACCAGCTTCAGCGATAGAGTCAAACGCTCCTATCATACCCAATACAGTTCCTAAGAATCCTAACATCGGTGCCAGTGCTATAAATAATGAAATCCAAGAAATCCCTTTTTCCATTAGCCCCATTTGTACTGAACCACCTGCAATAACAGCTTTCTCAACTTGCTCAACTCCTTCATCTGCTCTTGTTAAACCGTCATAAAAAATAGCTCCAACTGGTCCTCTAGTATTTCTGCAAACTTCTTTAGCCCCTTCAACACCGCTCGTATTTAAAGCTTCTTCAACTTGTTGTAATACTTTCTTAGTATTAACATTTGATAAACTCAAATAAATAATTCTTTCAATAGCCGTTGCGATTCCTAAGATTAAACAGGCCAAAACCATAATCATGAAATTAACTCCGCCCTCTATAAACCTTTTCTTTACCACTTGAGTAAATGAAGGCTCTTGTCCGCCTTCTATATCTTCTTTTGCTTCAGGAGTTTGAACTACACCTGATTCTTGAGAAGTTGTTTCAACAGTTGCCGAATCGGCGTTTGCATAAACTAAATTTGTGCTTACTAAACCTAAAATTAAGGTTAACGAAAGCGTTAAAGTTGAAATAAGTTTTTTCATTTTTTATCTACTTAATTAATTATTGGACGCATTTAATTTCCAGCGACCAAATTAAAGAATTATTTTTACTAATATATTGCAAAGATACATAAACGGTGTAAGTTTGGTAATCGTATGTGAAGTTAAAACTCACATTGTTAACTTTGCATTTATTAATAATTCCCAAAGTACATTATGGAAGGCAGAAGACAAGAAAAAATTGGTAATGTTTTAAAGCAAGATTTAGCAACATTATTTCAGCGTGAAGCAAAAACTATGTTTGGAGGGGCCTTTATAACAGTAACCTCTGTAAAAGTTACTAGTGACTTATCTTACGCTAAAGTACACCTTAGTATTTTTGGAAATAATTCAGAGGAATCTTTAAAATTAGTACAAAGTCAAACAAGAGAAATAAGACATATTATTGCTAAAAAAGTTAGACACCAAATGAGAAAGGTTCCTTCTTTTCAGTTTTTCATCGATGATTCCTTAGATTACTACGAAGAAATTGATAAGCTTTTGAAAGAATAACTTGAGGTTCTCATTAACCATAGCACTTCGTTATCTTTTTTCACGAAAAAAAAATAATGTAATTAATTGGATTACTTGGATCTCAGTATCGGTAGTCGGAATTGTTGCGTGCGCTTTGGTGGTTATTCTTTCGGCTATGAATGGCTTATCATCTTCAGTAATGGATCTTTACACCAATTTTGATCCTGATTTAAAGATTGAATCAAAAAACGGCCGACGGTTTTCTCCTGATCAAATTCCGCTATCTCTTTTAGAAAACTATGAAGGTNTAAGAGGATTATCCTATTCGCTAGAAGAAACTGCTCTTTTAAAATACAAAGACAACCAAGAAGTTGCTACAATAAAAGGTGTTTCAAATCATTTTCAAAAAATAACGAACATCGACACCAAAATTATCGAAGGATACTACGGTCCATTTGTTGGGGGACCAAACGAAAGTGTTTTGGGAATTAACATTGCCTATAAACTGGGCGTTATCACCGATTCAAATTCGCCATTAAGGATTTACATTCCTAACTTAATTGGAAATTCATCAGGACCTTCAGAATTATTTAGATCAATCACGACTTACCCACGAGGAATTTTCGATATCAATGGAGATTTTAACAGCAAGTATATTATTGTTTCCATTGATCAAGCTAGAAAATTATTAGGAATCGAAACTAATATAAATTCAATTGAAATAGGAATCGACACCCTACTTGATCCAATTACCATAAAACAAGAAATTCAAAAATTAGTAGGTGAACAATTCAACGTTAAAACAAGGTTTGAGCAAAATGAATTCCTCTTTAAATCTATTAACGCCGAAAAGTGGATCACCCTTCTTATTTTATCGTTAGTTATTGTACTTGCTATATTTAATGTAATTGGTTCTTTAACTATGCTGGTAATCGATAAACAAAAGGACATTTTTGTTTTGCAAAGCATGGGTGCAAACCTCAAACAAATTCGATTTGTTTTTTGGTTGGAAGGAAGTTTGATTTCTGCCATTGGTTCATTACTTGGTTTAGCAATTGGGGTTACGTTAATCATATTACAAACTAATTTTTGCTTATTTGCATACGGTACAACTGGTGGGCTAGATTGCTTTCCTATTGAACTTCAAATCAGAGATATACTAATTATTGTAATGGTAATTAATACTATTGGCGCTTTAGCTTCCTTAATTCCTATTCGAAGAATTAAGTAAAGGAAGGATTTCCCCATAGATTTAATTATTTTTGCACTTCAAAACAGACTATTATGAAACTTTGGGACAAAGGGTTTAATGTTGATAAAGCAATTGAAGACTTTACAATTGGAAACGATGCCGAATTAGATATGCACCTTGCACCTTTTGATGTATTGGGAAATATAGCGCACGTAACTATGCTTACCGAAGTTGGTTTGTTAGATAAAGAGGAACTTCCTGCACTTAAAAAAGAGCTGGGGGAAATTTACAAATCGACTAAAGACGGTACTTTTGAAATCCTTCCAGGAACTGAAGACGTACATTCACAAGTTGAAGCATTACTTACTGAACGCTTAGGTGATATTGGTAAAAAGGTTCACAGTGCTCGATCAAGAAATGATCAAGTNTTAGTAGATTTAAAATTATACGGTAGAAGTGAATTAATTCAAATTTCAAATCTTACCAAAAAATTATTCGATGCTTTCCAAGATCAAAGTGAAACACATAAAGATGTTTTACTGCCTGGATATACGCATTTACAAGTTGCAATGCCTTCTTCTTTTGGATTATGGTTTGGCGCTCATGCTGAATCATTAGCGGACGATATGGATTTACTAGCAACAGCTTTCCGTTTCACCAATCAAAACCCATTAGGTTCTGCTGCTGGTTATGGATCTTCATTTCCTATCAACCGAACTAGAACTACTGAATTATTAGGTTTTGAAGACTTACATTACAATGTTGTTTACGCTCAGATGACACGTGGGAAAACTGAACGTACTTCTGCTTACGCAATTAGTGCATTAGCAACTACATTAATGAAATTTGCTGCAGATTCATGTATGTACATGAGTCAGAATTTTGACTTCATTAAAGTACCCAATGAATTTACAACAGGATCGAGCATTATGCCGCACAAGAAAAACCCTGATGTATTTGAATTAATGCGTGGGAAGTGTAATAAGCTACAAGCTATTCCTGGAGAATTAGCAGCAATAATGGGGAATTTAACTACTGGCTATTTTCGCGATTTACAATTATTAAAAGAAAAATATATCTATGCTTTTAAGGAAATCAAAGCCTGTTTAGAAATAGCTTTGTTAATGGTTCCCAATATCTCTGTGAATAAAAACATTTTAGACGATAAAAAATACGATTACTTATTTAGTGTTGAAGAGGTAAATAAGCGTGTTTTAGAAGGAACTCCATTTCGTGAATCATACAAGCAGGTTGGTTTAGAAATCGAAGCAGGGAATTTCACGCCTAATAAAGAAGTTAATCATACGCATGAAGGATCAATCGGAAATCTTTGCACTGAAAACATCAAGGCAAAAATGGATGAGAACTTCGCTAAGATTGATAGTTCTAAAATTGACAAGGCGATTGAAGATTTACTGGCTTAAAGATTTGGGTTACAAATCAAAGTTTTGATTTGTAACCCAATATTTTTCAGTCTTCGGTATCTTATCTGCCCGGCTCTTCGATATCCAGTATAACTTTTTATTTGAAAGAATTGTTTGATGTTTTTAACGATTTCGAAACCAATCAATCACCACCTACAATTCAATCACCACTTCAAAACTCTCCATTTCCCCTTGGATTGGTGGGTTTTGTTTAGCTAACGATAAAGTTCCCGATTCAACTTGAGGAAACTCATGCAATAATCTTGTAGCAATTCTATGAGCAACGTTCTCAATCAACTTTGATTTTGTCTTCATTTCATCGCGAATCATATCGCTAAGTTTAGAATAATCAACCGTTCCTTCAATAGTATCTTTAATCGCTGCTTCCGTAAACTCTACGTCTACTTCTAAATTTACGATATACCATTGTCCAACTTTACGCTCCACTTCAAAAACTCCGTGGTAAGCATATACTTTTAGGTTATTTATACAAATCGTGCTCATTACTTCTTTTTAGCTTTTAAAGTAACTGTTCTATTTAGAATGATATTGTCTGTCGTTGAATCTTTATCAATACAGAAATAACCAGTTCTATCAAACTGAACAGTAGTTCCTGGTGTTAAAGTTTGTACAGACGGCTCAACAAAGGCTTCAATTACGTCCAAAGAATTTGGATTAATATCATCCATAAAATCTCTTCCTCCTTCTTCAGGGTTCTCAGAATTAAACAACCCTTCATAAAGGTTAATCTTAGCCTTTAATGCATGCTTAGCGCTAACCCAGTGAATTGTTCCTTTAATCTTTCTTCCGTCATCACTCCAACCTCCTTTTGTAGTTGGGTCGTAGGTACATAACAACTCTGTAATATTACCCTCAGCATCTTTTATTACTTCATTACAAGTAATATAATACCCATGTTTAAAACGAACTTCTTTCCCATTTGTTAATCGGAAAAATTTCTTTGGGGCATCTTCCATGAAATCCGCCCGTTCAATATATAAGTCTCTGCTTAAAGGCATCTGGCGTAATCCTGCAGTTTCATCTTCAGGATTGTTTTTAGCATCACACATCTCCTCTTTACCTTCTTCGTAATTTGTGATCGTTACTTTTAAAGGATCCAAAACAGCCATTACTCTATTCGCCGATTTATTTAAAAACTGACGCGTATAAAAGTCTAATCTCGACATTTCAGTAATTGAGTTTCTTTTCGAAACACCAATTCCTTCAGCCAAATCTCTAATTGCTTGTGCAGGAATTCCTCTTCTTCTAATTCCAGCCAAAGTTGTTAACCTAGGGTCATCCCATCCGTCAACAACACCTTCATCAATTAATCTCTTCACCTTACGCTTACTTGTTACCGAGTTCGAGATATTTAATCTCGCCATTTCAATTTGTTGAGGTTGAGCAGCAGTGTTTAATTTACTGTTGAACCAATCGTATAATGGACGATGAACTTCAAATTCTAACGTACAAACCGAATGTGTAATCCCTTCAATGGCATCGCTTACACCGTGAGCGTAATCGTAAATAGGGTAAATACACCACTTATCCCCAGTTCTGTGGTGATCCTTTTTGATGATCCTGTACATTAGAGGATCACGCATATGCATATTATCGTGAGCCATATCAATTTTAGCTCTCAATGTCATTTTTCCTTCTTCAACTTCTCCAGCCTTCATTTTTTCAAATGCAGCTAGATTTTCTTCAACCGAACGATCTCTAAATGGACTTGGTTTACCTGGATCAGAATGATTTCCTTTATACGCAGCAATATCTTCAGCCGATTGTTCACAAACATAAGCATCGCCTTGTTTAATCAATTGAACGGCGTAAGCGTAAAGCTGATCAAAATGGTCTGAAGTGTGTAATTCCTTCTCCCATTTAAAACCTAACCATTCAATGTTCTCCTTAATTGCATCAACATATTCTTGCTTTTCAGCAGTTGGATTCGTATCGTCAAAACGGAGGTTAACTTTTCCTTTATATTGCTCCCCTAAACCAAAGTTTAAGCAAATTGCTTTTGCATGCCCAATGTGTAAATACCCATTTGGTTCTGGCGGGAATCTTGTGTAAATATCTTGGTGCTTACCTGATGATAAATCACCTTGAATTATTTGCTCGATAAAGTTTAATGATCTTTCTTCTTCCATTGTAATTTGATTAGTCTTTAGGCTGTACCCAAAGTGCTCAATTATTTCTTCTCCTCTTGCTTAAGTGCCTCCTCCGCATGAACTTCTTCAAAAGCAGGAAGTTCTGTATCTAACAAGCCGTTCTCGGCATATAAATCTTTAATACCTTGATTTACCTCAGCTTCAACAACCTTTTTAATCAAGGCAATCAAACGTTCTTCATGCGCCAATAACTCCTTGTGCTTTTCTTCCAATAATTTAAGGTCATAAGGCTTCCCTCTAGAAGATTCTTTTTTGTCTTTAATATCCCTCCGAATATCCTTAATACGTTCAATATTTCTATCTCTTAGAGAATGTAATGCTAAACCAGCAGCACCTCTAACATCTTTATTATTCTCATATACCGCTTCTTCCTCCAAGGATTTACACCCTTTCCAAACTACCTCATTTCCTTTCCCGGATAAATACTCCGCATATTTTCCAATAACGTAATTTTTATTACGAGCCTCAACTTGTTTTAAAGCCCAATTGTACCATTTACGTTTACTTTCATCCTTAATATCAGCATATAATCTAGCTAAGGTTGTAATTACTCTAGCATCCGTTAAACTTTCTAATTGATAAGCTCTTAATAACGCATCCTCCCTAGCAATATCCGATAGCAACTCTAATCCTAAAAGTTTAACATTTACAGATGAATCCTTTAAAGCCTTTTTGTAAAGTGGAATCAACGTACTNTCTTCCGACCAAGAAGAACCTAGCGAATTTAAACAAGCCAAACGAACGTGCGCACTTAAATCATTTCCAAACACATGTAATAATTTCTCTTTATGCTCCTCCGTTCTACCTTCATCAATTCGGTTCCATAAATAATAACTAATCTTTCTAAAATGCTCAAAAGTATCTTTACTTGCCTTATTTAATAATTCCCAGGCGGTAACCGACGTATCTCTGTTAATGGCTAATAAAGCTTCCAGCTTTGTGGCATAGTTCTTTCCGTTTTGAAAAAGCACCAACGCCGACTCTGGTGATATGTCTTGATTAACTTTAGCTAACAACACCTTTTCAGCATCAAAATTAATCGCTTCAGGATCACCTAAACCTTTAAACAAAAAAGTTTCTTCACGCTTAGAAATAAAAATTTCTTTACGTTTTGGTTTACCTCCTGCGTAAATATCGATGCTTAAAGGAAACTCAAAAGTTGGGNAACTCGCTGATTGATCTTGTTTAACTGTGATTAATAACGAATCTGATTTTGACTCATAGCGAACATCCAAAACAGGATGTCCTTTGTTTAAAAACCATTGATTAAAAAACACATTCAAATCCATTCCCGTCACCTCTTCAAAAGCTAACCTTAGTTGATGAATTTCAACCGAATTAAATTCGTTTGTATGAAGATATAATTTCAATGATTCAAAGAACGCGTCATCTCCAACTAAGTTTCTTAACATATGTAATATTCGCCCACCTTTTTCATAAGTATGACGATCAAACATATCTTCCTTATCGTTGTAGTGAAATCGAATTAAATCAACTCTAGGCGTATCAGCAAAGTAGTTCAACATGTCAATTCTTAAATGACGATCGGCCTTTAATTTTCCGTATTTATGCTCAATCCATAAGTACTCACCATAAGTTGCGAAACTCTCATTTAACGGTAAATTACTCCATGATTCACACGTTACTAAATCTCCAAACCAGTGGTGAAACAATTCATGCGCAACAACATCTTCATGATTTTCATCTACTTGTTGTTCAGGAGTAGTAAACACCCATTTACCGTGAATAACAGCTCCAGTATTTTCCATTGCCCCCGAAACATAATCCGAAACAACAATCTGATTATATTTATCCCATGGGTAGTCGTATCCTAAAACATCCGAATAAAAGGTTAACATTTCTGGTGTATTTCCAAAAACACCTCTTGCATAAGCGCTATCCTTTGGTGGCACTAAATAGTTTACTGCAATACCTCTCCAACTGTCTTTTATTACAGCAAATTCTCCCACAGCCATCATAAATAAATATGGAGCATGTCGTTTTGATTGCCTCCAGTAATCAGTCCTAGTGCCATTCGCGTTAGTTTTACTGCTTATTAATAACCCGTTAGAAAGGGTGCTATACTTAGGATTTACGGTGATTTTGATTTCTTGGGTCGTCTTTTCGTTTGGTGCATCAATAGTTGGAAACCAAGCCGATGCAGCTTCTGTTTCTCCTTGTGTCCAAACTTGTTGAGGTTTAAATTGATCTCTTCCAAGCGGATTGATGAAATACAACCCTTTATCATCATTAATGGCTTTGCTTCCATTTCCCGCCAACTCATTTGGTTTTGCAGTATATTCTACTTGAACTCTGAACGTATCTGTTCTTGCATATTTTGTCGGAAGAGTTATTTGGATTTGAAGAGAATCATATTCAAATTTTAAAGATTGAACTTGGTCAGCGGTATCTAAGAAACCAACCGACTTAACCATCATTCCTTTTGCATCTAACGTCAACATATTTGTGCTATAGAAATAAGGTCTTAAAGTTAAAATCGCTTTCCCTTCTAACTCTTGCTTTTCCCAAACTGGCATAACATCTAAGCTTGTGTGCAACAAGTCGAATATTCTTTTTTCGGATGCTTGGTAAGTATATTTATGTTCACTTATTGAATTAGATTCAACTTTAACGAGATTTACGTCTTGAGTAGCCTCTTTAACTAAAGACTGACATGAATAGATTATTAAGGCTAATAAAGGGAATAAAACAATCGTTTTCTTCATGGCTCAAAGGTACTGTTTGCTTTTCTTCTAACCAACTGTATTCATAGCATTTCTTNACTGAAAACCCTTAGTACTTGTCTTTTGATAATTCTTTAATAGTTACGTGATAATTAGGGTACTTTTCCAATAATTCTGAAGTAGTGTGTAATTTGAAGTCATTAAAATCAAAGCCTGGAGAAACCATACATCCTACTAGCGAATATTTACCGTTACTTTTTGACCCAAAAACCGATCGTGCCGGAACCATTGCTTGAAGCACTTCTCCTCTGTCTGGATTTGGTCCAATTTTCAACTCCTGAAGTTTACCATCCAAACCAATTACAAAAACCGATAGGGCATCACCAGCATGATAATACCACATTTCATCCGATTTGATGCTATGGAAATTAGACACATTTCCTTCCTCTAACAAAAAGTAAATACTCGTTGCGTAATTTCTTTGGCCATCAAAATTGATTGGTTCAAAAGAGGAGAATGATCTGTAAACTTCTTTGTAAAAACCACCTTCTGGATGTGGAAGTAAATTTAGGTTCTCAACCCAGTATTTCGCGTTTTTCATAATTCTATAAATTATTCGGAGCTAAACCTAATTGCGCTTTTTTTGGGAATAAAAACGGGGTTTTAGTAGACGAACTCATCGCAATCATCAAAAAAAGCAATATTCATTTGATCAAATACAATAAATACTTAACCAATGATGTTAAAGCGAGAACTCACCAATACGTTCTCTTCTCAAAGCNGAAAGATGCGCTCCGTTATTTAACAACTTCCCAAAATCAGAAGCCATCGAACGAATATAAGTTCCTTTGCTACAAACAATTGTAAAATGAACTTTTGGAAATTCAGAAGTGTCAATATCAAACTTAGAAACAGAAACTTGACGTGGTTTCACTTTCACCTCTTCCCCTTTACGAGCTCTTTCATAAGCTCTTTTACCGTCTATTTTCACAGCACTAAAAATCGGAGGATATTGTTCAATTTCCCCCGTAAGTTTTAAAGCCGCAGCCTGAAGTTCTTCCTCTGTAATATGTTCTGTTGGAAAATTTTGATCTATCTCTTCTTCTAAATCAAAAGAAGCAGTTGTGNCACCAACTGTAATTGTTCCTGTGTATTCNTTTTCTTTACCTTGATAGGTGTCAATCTCTTTTGTTTTTTTCCCCACACAAATAATTAAAAGACCAGTTGCCAAAGGATCTAATGTTCCTGCATGACCAACTTTGATCTTTTTAATCTTAAACGTTTTTCGAATAACCCATCGAAGCTTGTTTACAACCTGAAATGAAGTCCAATCTAATGGTTTATCAACCAAAAAAACAGCACCCAATTTTAATTCTTCTTCGTTGTATTCCTCAAATTTTTTTTCGGAAATCACATTAAAAGGTAGCATATCCAATTGCAATTATTCCTACGGCGAAACAGTAGTATGAAAAATATTTTAGTTGACTCTTTTTAACTAGTGAAATCATCCAAGTACAAGCGATAAGTCCTGTTNTNAAAGCGGCAAAAAAGCCAGCTCCCATTGCGATGGATTCCTCTGATTTAATCACTAAATCTCCGCTTAAAAGGTCTTTAGCTATTTTTCCAAAAATTAAAGGAACCACCATTAAAAAGGAAAACTTAGCCGATTTTGTTCTGTCTATCCCCAACATTACCGAAGTTCCTATTGTAGCTCCGCTTCTAGAGATACCTGGCAAGATCGCTATTGCTTGAGATATTCCAATAATTACAGCTTCTGGTAATCCGACACTCTTCATTGTATTTTTAGATTTATCCGCTAAAAACAACAAAACACCTGTTACTAAAAGCATCAAGCCCACAAGCAGTACATTTCCGGCAAAAAAAGTATCGATTTCTTCCTCAAATACTAAACCGATAATTACCGCCGGAATCATAGAAACTACAATGTTTAAAGAGAATTTAAATTCATCGTTCCATTTAAACTGCAATAAACCTTTAACGATTTCTAATAATTCTTTTCGAAAAATAACAATTGTACTTAAAGCCGTAGCAGCATGTAAAACAATTGTTAATAACATATTGTTTTCTCCCGGAACATTAGCATTAAGAACCTCCTTTGCCAATTCAATATGACCACTACTACTTACTGGTAAAAACTCAGTTAAGCCCTGAATAATTCCAATTATAATTGCATCAATAATTTCCATTAATTTTCAATTACATCTGTTGAAACAGTTGTATCTTCTTCCGTTTTCGATTTAAGCATAATACCTAAACCTACCACGGCGAAACCAACTAACACCGTAAACGGTGCCAAAGTAATTCTTCTATGACTAAATATTTCATCAGGGTTAAACGCATTAGGGTCTTCCGATTTACCACCTGCCATTAACATAAACCCAATGATCACAATAGCAAAACCAATCGCCATCATTACATAATTTTTCTTTTCGAAAACGAAAGTTGAATTGCTATCACTCATATTAATAATATAATTTCTCTGTTTTTAATCTTAAAAAGCGTCCAACTGCAAATTGAGTTGCAAACCATGAAATCCCAATTGCAATAATCAGCATTATACCATAAAGTAACAAATCCATTGTTACATTTTGTAGTTCATCCTGAAACGCAGGCCAAAAGTCGTAAATAATTTTTAATGTTCCCGCTAAAGCAAAAACTGCTATTATTCCACTTAAAAAGCCTAGTACTACACCATTCCAAAAAAAAGGCTTACGAATAAACCAATTACTTGCGCCTACTAACTGCATCGTTTTAATAATAAATCGTTGAGAGTAAACTCGTAATCGTATCGTGTTTGATATTAATCCTATGGCAATAATTAATAATAAACCACTTACGGTTAATAAGGCTAAACTGATCTTGTTGATGTTTTCATACACCATAAATAATAAATCTCTTGGATACCTTAAATCATCCACAATAGGATTTTCTTGCAATTGATTTCTTAAACCAGTAATACTATCCGGATGATTAAAGTCAGCTTCGAAATAAACATCAATATTCTGAGGCAATGGATTAGCGCCTAAATTCATCGTGAAATTTTCTTTTGGGTCAACTTCAGCTAAATATTCTTTTAATGCGTCCTCTTTATCTTTCCAAACGGTCTTTTTTACAAAATCTTCTGAATCCAACTCTTTCTTAAGTTGCATTATCTCGATGTCCTTAACACCTTCCTTTAGGTAAATTTCAAAAGCAAACTTCTCTTTAAATGAATCGCCTAAAACCTTGCCCTTAATTAATACAAGGCCTAATAACCCTACAACATAAATTACCATAGCAATACTTATTGCCGTAGAAATATAAGATGTAGTAGTTCGCCAGTTTGAATATTTCCCTTCGCCAGTTGACATATTTGTAAAAATATATAAATCTACTCGTTCAAAAATTAGATTCAACCTAAGAAACGTTAAAACTTTATTGTTGAAAACCCTTTAATTATAGCTTATATAGATTCATTTTAAAATATGATTTAAATCATATTTAGTCGCAACCTGACAATACTATGACAAAGCAGTGGACCTCTTTAGGGAAATTTACAAAGTAAGCAATACTGTGAAAGAATTAAAGGTAATAGCGTTCACTCATAAGACTACTGATATCTCAAATATCGGTAGATTGCATATTGATGCGGCTAATAGAGAAGAGCGTCTATCAAGTCTAAAAGATCTTGGTATTTCTGAATTAATGTATCTCTCAACTTGTAACCGAGTTGAGTTTATGTTTGTACATGATGAAGAATTAAGTGAAAGCTTTAGCTATTCTTTTTTCTCTGTTTTCAATCCTGAGTGGGATGATTCCGACATCAAATGGGCATTAGAAAACTGTAAAATGTTTGAAGGGGAAGAAGCCGTTAAACATACTTTTCAAATTGCTTCTTCCTTAGATTCACTAGTTGTTGGAGAAAGGGAGATTATAACTCAAGTGCGTAAATCATTTGATGAATGTTCCAAATTTGAACTCACTGGACCAATTATTCGATTACTAATTAACAAAACAATCGAATCAGCTAAAGAAATTTACACCAAAACCAACATTGCAAAAAATCCTATTTCCATCGTTTCACTAGCTTATCGAAAGTTAAGAGAAGTTGGAATTAAAGACAATTCTCGAATTTTAGTTGTTGGAGCTGGAGAAACAAACACAAACATGTGTAGATTCTTGAGCAAACACGGATTAAAAAATCTAACACTTTTTAACAGAACATTATCAAAAGCAGAATTCTTAACCAATCACATTGGTGGAAGAGCTTTAGGCCTGGATCAGCTTTCAACTTTTAACGAAGGCTTTGATTTATTGGTGACTTGTACTGGAAGTGAAGATTATATTGTTACTCCCGAAATTTATAAAAATTTATTAGGAAAAGAAACGAACAAAAAAACAATTATTGACATTGCTATACCTTACGACATTCATCCAGAAGTAGTCGAAAAAAACAACGTTAATTACATTGAAATTAAAGCTTTAAAAGAAGTTTCCGAATCAAACCTTAAGAAGAGAGAAGAAGAGCTTACAGCTTGTCAAGTATTAATTGAAGAACAAATAATTGCATTTAAATTGGCGTTTAAGGAGCGTAAAGTTGAATTAGCAATGAAGGCAGTTCCTCAAAAAATTAAGGAAATCAAAGAATTGGCCATGAAGGAAGTTTTCTTAAAAGAAATGGACGCTATGACTGTTGAAAACAAAGAAGTTCTTGACAAAATGCTCGCTTACATGGAAAAAAAGTACATCTCTGTACCGATGAAAATGGCCAAAGAAATTCTTTTAGAAAAAGAAGCTTAAATAACGATTAACTTCGAATATTAAAACAACACCTATAAGTTTACGCATTTAAACTGCTGAAAAATCGAACACGGTGCAACTTTGGCTATTTAGCAGATAATACTAAAACTGGTCAAAATCCACATTCTGTGATGTGTTTTGGAAGTTAGCCTTACGTTTAGTACAATCAAATTCTTCGTTTTTCAACGATTCGGGCTTGATGAATTCTCCTTTAGATATTTTTAGTTTTGGGTTTTTGTAAATACTATTCATATAATACCCCCAAATAGGTAGTGCCATATTAGTCCCCATACCTAATCTTAATGAAAGGAAATGAGCTGCTCGGTCTTCACAACCTGTCCAAACTCCTGTAACTAAATCGGGAGTCATACCCATAAACCATCCGTCACTTTGCATTTGAGTAGTTCCTGTTTTTCCGGATATTTTAACAGAATATGGAATATTAGCATATGGACGATTGGGAGATCTTAACCGAACTCCTGTTCCATAGGTTGCTTTTCCCCCTACTTTTGGTCCATAAGTAGCAACACCACTTAATAACTCAATCATTCGGTAAGCATTCACTTCCGTCATTGCTTCACGTCTTTCTGGAACTGGTCGCCAAATTACTGATCCGTTTTTATCTTCGATTCTGGTTATAAACTGAGGTTCTATTCTAATCCCTCTATTTACAAAAACACAATAAGCAGATACCATATCGTAAAGTGATACATCAGGTGTGCCTAAACAAATTGAGGGAACAGGATCGATCGGAGTTGAGATTCCACATCTTCGCGCAACATTAATTACAGCCTTAGGCCCGAAATTCTTCATGATTCGAGCTGTAATAGAGTTCACTGAATTAGCCAATGCCATTTTTAAGGTTAAAGATTGTCCGTCTAAATTTGATTCACCTCCTGCGTTTTTAGGTTTCCAAGGCTCTTCTAATCCATATAAACCTGCGGGAAATGTCACTTCTTCATTTAGGTATTCTTCGCAAGGGTTGACTCCATTTTCGATAGCCGTTGCATAAACAAATGGTTTAAATGTTGATCCGACCTGACGAGTTGCTCTTACATGATCGTACTGGAAATATTTATAATTTATTCCTCCTACCCAAGCACGGATAAAGCCCGTATGCGGATCAATGGATAATAAGCCTGATCGTAAATACCATTTATGATGAATAACAGAATCTCTAGGGCTCATTAAAGTATCTCGTTCTCCGTCCCAAGTGAAAACTTTCATTCTAATTTTATCATCAAACTTGGCCATCATTATACGATCAAATGGTTCCCATAATTTTAAGTAGGCAGACCTCTTTTCAGAAAGTTCGTCTTTAAAAGATTTAATATTCTTTTTATTAGAGTCAATACTGTCTTGAAAAACTTCGATCTCATCCCGAACTCGATCTTTTTCCCTTAAAATTGATCTGGCATTCGTCGTATCTTTGTTTAAACGATTCAACTCCTGCTGAACCAAAAATCGTTTATTATCAAACGCTTTAACTTTGTTTACCCAGCGTTGATTTTTATAAGAAGCTCGGTTATAAGCGTAAGTAACTTTTTTAAGAGCTGGTCTTGAGCCTAGTCCTTTTTTATACCTACTAGATGTTCTAATTCCTCTTTTAATTAAACCTTCAACAGCCTTCGTTTTTTCAGCAGGTGTGTAATCTTCAAAATAAAATGGAGCGTACTTTTTTAATCCTCTTGATTTAGACTTCCAATGCTTAAAAAATGCAGGTTGTAGTTCTTTACCTAAATGTCTTTTAACGGCATTTTCAGCATACTTTTGCATATCGTAATTGATACTGGTGTAAATTTTTAATCCATCCTGGTAAATACTGTATTTCTGGCCATCGGGTTTTCTTAAGGTCTTGAAAATCTTCTTTAATTTCTTTCGTACTTCTTCTCTGAAATAAGTAGCTACACCAGTTCTATGAGAAGCTCTTGTAAACTCTAACCCAAGTGGTAGTAATCTTAAACTATCGTATTCTGATTTCGTAATTTTTTCATTTTTAAGCATTTGGGAAAGCACCACATTTCGTCTAAAAAGGGTTGTATCGGGTCTCCTCATAGGATTAAATAATGCTGGATTTTTTGCCATTCCTACAAACATGGCTGCTTCTTCGATTTTTAAATCTTCGGGCTGTGTGTTGAAATAAACATTAGAAGCCGATTTAATCCCTGCTGCGTTATTTACAAAGTCTAACGTATTGAAGTACATCGTGACAATTTCTTCCTTGGTGTATTGCTTTTCTAATTGAACAGCAACAACCCACTCTTTTAATTTTTGCTTGGCGCGCTCAACCTTATTTTTAACTACCTGCTCTGTAAAAAGCATTTTTGCTAACTGTTGTGTAATGGTAGACCCCCCGCCCGATTTACCCCCTTTTATGATAGCTCTCGCCAATGATTTTCCATCAATTCCACTATGATCAAAAAAACGTTCGTCTTCGGTAGCAACCAAGGCATCTATCAAATGACGAGACAATTCTGAATACTGAGCCAGGGATCGGTTTTCTTTGAAAATTGTACCTAGTTGTTTTCCGTCGGAAGATAAAAGTTGAGTTGCCAGCGATGTACTAGGGTTTTCTAATTGCTCAAACGAAGGTAATTCACCCATCAATTCCTCGTTAGCAATTCCGTTAAATATATAGTAAACAGTTCCGAAACCTAAAGTAAAAAGCACCCAAAAAGTAATGACAAACTTTTTATAAGATGGTTTAAGTTTTTGTTGAGCTTCTTTAATCATTAGTTTTCGTGTTTTTCAATACGAGTTCCGATAGAAACAATTTCACCTAGAAGCTCATCACGCATACCATGCTGAATTTTAACACTATACCTCCCTTTAGGAGGGTTTTGGATTGCGTATTTATAATATTTCACAGACTCCTTTATGTTTGATCCATCAACGTTTTCATTCCAAAAACCTTCAGCCGTCATTAAAGCGTGATTTAATGTATCTCTTATAGGTGTTTCCTTGTTGGGTAATTTAATCTCAACAAAAATCCATAAATTTCGATACTTATAATCAACCGTATTTCGAACAGTAACCCCAATTTTTAATACTTGAGGAAGATCTAGCAAAGAGTCTGACTCAAAATTCAAAATAGAATCTTTGTGCCAGACATGATCTTTAATATCTACATCTTCACCATAAATCATAGTGTTATCACAACTTGTTAGCGAAATAACTCCTATTAGTATGAAAAAAAAGTATTGCTTCATTAGTCCTCCTTTTTAGGGTTGTCTGATGATTTATTTGAATTACTCTCCGGTTTTGTAATGTCCTTCGCTCTTTTTTTAAGAGGCCTTTTAGGTCTGCTATTCGGTTTCTTCCTAGGCTTATCCCCATCTTCCTTTTTTGCATTAGGATTATTATTCGGTTTAGGCTTATTTGTGCTTTTCTGATTAGGATTTGGCTTTCTATTTTGATTTGGGTTAGGTTTATTTCCCTCTACTGCAACAACTTCCCTATTTGGTTTTCTGTTACTATTACGTTTGTTTGATGGTTTTCCTGACTTCTTCTTCTTTTTATTATCGAATCTTGTCAAATCATCCTGCCCGACAACATTTAAATAATCAAGCTCCTTCTCAATACCTTCTTCTTCTTCAATAATTTCTATGATTTCCTCAGGGAACTCACCTCTCTTATTCATTGCCATTACTTCCTTAACTCTGTCAATGTCAACAGCAATAAATTTCATTCTATCTGTTCTACAGATATACCAATATAATCGTTTGAAAATATCAGTTTTGAAGTGAAAATATTCTTCTGATTCAGATTTCAAGTTAATTGATGTTTCAGGAAAATCCATCACAGCATCTAAATAGCTATCCAATTCGAAATTTAAACAACATTTTAATTTCCCGCATTGTCCTGCAAGTTTCTGAGGGTTTAATGACAGTTGCTGATATCTAGCTGCACTTGTTGTTACAGATCTAAAATCGGTCATCCAAGAACTACAACAAAGCTCTCTTCCGCAAGCTCCAACTCCGCCTAATTTGGACGCTTCTTGACGAGCTCCAATTTGACGCATTTCAATTCGAACTTTGAAAGTGGTTGCATAAATTTTAATTAATTCTCTAAAATCAACTCTTTGTTCAGCTGTGTAATAAAATGTACATTTCGCTTTATCACCCTGGTATTCAACATCACAAATTTTCATATCCAAGCCATACTCAATAGCAAACTTTCTTGCTTGAGTCATTGTTGGTTTTTCTAAACGCATAGCTTCTTGCCATTTGTCAATATCATTTTGACGTGGCTTTCTATATATTTTTAATATATCTGCGTCCTTAATTGATTTTTTTGCAACTTGTAAACGAACTAATTCGCCTACTAATGAAACTGTACCAATATCATGTCCTGGTGATGATTCAACAGCTACAACATCGGAGACATTTAAACTTAAATTGTCAACGTTATTGAAGTATCCTTTTCGTCCGTTCTTAAAACGAACTTCTACCAATTTCGGCAAATCTACCGAACTTGGGTTATCCATATTTGAAAGCCAATCGAAAACATTTAGTTGGTTACAACCTCCGCTTTCACATCCGCCATTGCTTTTACATCCACCAGGTAAATTATTGGAACCTCTTCCTGTACTACATCCAGAACATCCCATACTTCTATCTTTAGAAAGGCATTAATTCACCTCCGATAAAAATAAGCAAAAGGACTTAAAAAATGATATTTAAGATGTTATTATGATAACATTAATTTGTTTACTCATCAAAGAGCACTACTTCCTCAAGCTCAATTGTTTGCGTCAATTGTGTTGGCATTAAGTTCTTGATACTTTTCCCCTCTTTATCCTTTAAATCTATTTCAATAGTATGCTTTCCAGTTTTTAACCCTTTAATCCAAAAAGAAGCCCACTTGGTTAACTTAAATTCACTATTGTCAATGTTTACTAAAAGGTAGTTCCCATTTGATCCGATTTTTACATTTTTCAAATAAAAATCAAATAAAATTTTCTCTTGTAAATTCGAAGAATAGCTACCTCTTGGCTGCAATAAAGCAACTACAGTATCTGATAAATTTGTTTCAGAATAACAGCCACTTGGGTCTGCATTAATTTTGAACAAAAATGAAGAATGTGAATTTTTAAGGCTTAAATTATAAGAACGAGAAAGATAACAGAAGTAGTAATTATCACCAACACTTACATCAACCTCAAATCCTTTTTGAATAACCTTAGACAATGCTCCATTGGGTTCCAAGACTCCAAGATATTGCCCTGCTTCATTTAACCTTGAGTTATGTATTTTCTCTTCAACAGTTTTCTGTCCTAAATTAAGAAACTCAGTTTTGAATTCAATTTTATTAATCCCCATTTTAAAGGATTGATTTTGTGTGGTAATTTCAGTGGAAACATCCGAGAATGGAGGGAAATCAGTGAATTCTACTAATTTAATTCCGTTCCGTTCTAAAATAATAGGATTATAGTTCGCAACAGCCATTGCTGAATCAATCTCTACCTGAGACATCTCATCACCTTCATTTCCACCACAGGAAAAAAAGATTGTTATTAAAGGCAAAAGGAATAATTTTCTCATTATTTTCATCTTAGATATCCAAAAATAAAAAAAGGCTACCAATCGGTAACCTTTTATTTTAATTTAATAATTATTAAAAAGTTTGGTAATCACCGAATAATGGTGATTTCGAAATATATTCAGAAGATGGATTCACCATTAAAACAGGAATTTGCGCTTCATTCGAAATTAAAGCTTCCTCTGAATTTTTAAGGAAGGCGTTAATACTTCGATAATTTAAGTTTAATATAGCAATAAAGTCGGCATTGATACTTGCAGAATATCTAATGATTTGTTTTACAAAATCTCCAGGTCCGTCAGCATGCTCAACAACATAATCAATACCATGGCTAGAGAAAAACTTTTTAGTATAGGCTACATTATTGTCAATTTTTTGCTTGTCAAATTTATCGTCTTCGTAGTCAGCAAAAATATGAACCTTCGCTCCTAATTTATTAGCCATACTTGCTGTTACAGAAATTTTGCTTTTTGTTTCAGCTTTAAAATCAATAGGGAAAACAATATTCTTATATCCTTCAGAAACAACTCGATCCTGAACAACAATAAAAGGAATTTTTGAGTTTGTAATAACCTTCATAGCGTAAGAACCAGTGATATGCTGGATCCCTTTTCGACCATGAGTTCCCATAATAATTAAACGGGCTCCTTCGTAATCTGCTACTTTATCAATATCATCAAAAATATTACCTGTAACTACTTTACCAACTGTCGGAATATTTTCATTTTTAGAAACTTCCTCAGCCATTGGATCAATCTTAGCTCTTGCCTCGTCGGTATTAGTATCTCGATCTACAACATGAAGTAAAACGATTTCACCATCCATGATTTTGGCAATCTTGATAGCATGAGCTAGAGCAGTCTTAGCAACCGAAGTAAAATCGGTAGGGACTAATATCTTGTAAACATCTTTCATAGTCTGTATAACTTAATTTTTCACATTTTCTCCTACTTCCTAAAAAGCATAATGCAAATCATTTCCTTAAATTTAAAATTTTACATTTAAATGCAAGTTTTTTTTCACAATAAATTCAATTAAACTTTAAATTTAAATTACTTTTTGAAAATTGGTACCGTAGAACAAGCCTCACCAAACATCAGACTTTTCACAACAGGTTGTAATTTTTTGGTTATGATAATATAAGAACTTTCAGGGATTGATTCTTTACCGCATCCCTTTATAATCACCATTTTCCCTTCATATTCCGAAGCATCAATATCTTCAATTACTCTCCGCAACAAAGCCCCCTTTAAATGAGCTTTATTACCTCTAGTCACAAAAGATGCGTAAGGCTCTAAAACAGATGAAATCAGCATGTAAGCCCATAACGGAATTAAACCTTCTGATGAATTTGTTATCGCTACAAATCCATCTTGATAAACACTCCAGTCGGTTGCTTTTAATTGAGCTCTAAAATCTTTTTCACGAAGAATTAAACCTTGGAACATAAAGTCTTTTAAGTCAATAACAAACTGTTCCCCCTTTGGAATTAAATCTACAAGGTCAATCGTTATTAGTCCACTTTTTTCAACTTTATTCTCAATCATTTTCTATCCCTGATATTGATTTAAATCATTCCCAACTCAATCTGAGCTTCTTCACTCATCATATGACGCTCCCAAGTTGGTTCAAAAACGATATCAATATTACAACTTTTTACGACTTCTATTCCACCCACTTTTTGTTCAACTTCAGCAGGTAGTGATTCTGCAGCAGGACAATTTGGAGAAGTCAACGTCATGTCTATATTTACATTTATGTCGTCATCTATTTTAATATGATAGATTAATCCTAATTCATAAATATCTACGGGTATTTCAGGATCGTAAATTGTTTTAATTACAATTACAATTTGTTCCTCTAAATCTTTTTTATCCTGATAATCCATCTTTATATCTATTTACTAAAAGCAAGTGCGTATGTTTTCATTTTTTGAACCATCGCCACCAAACCGTTACTTCTGTTTGGTGATAAATGTTCTTTTAATCCTATCTGATCTATAAATGTTAAATCATTATTTAAAATGTCTTTTGCTGATTGACCATTAAATACTTTTACTAAAAGAGCTATAATTCCTTTCGTAATTATGGCATCACTATCTGCGTCAAAAAACACAATCCCATCTTCATTACGAGCAGTTAACCAAACTTGGCTTTGGCAGCCTTTCACGATGTTGTCGTCCGTTTTATCAGAGACATTCATAGATTGTAAATCTTTTCCTAAAGAAATGATGTACTCATATTTATCAGCCCAGTCTTCAAATAATTCAAAGTCTTCGATTAGCTCTCCGGATACTTCTTGTATGCTCATACTATACTTATAATAACATCTTTAAAGCGCGTTTTAAAGCGGCTATAAAAACATCAATTTCTTCTTTTGTGTTATAAAAAGCAAATGATGCTCTGGCTGTTCCAGTAATCTTACATCGATGCATTAAAGGTTCGGTACAATGATGTCCCGTTCGAATCGCAATTCCTAATTGATCCAGGATAGTTCCTATATCGTAATGGTGTGCCTTATCGTGCACAAAACTTAAAACTCCTGCCTTATTTTTAGCTGTACCAATAATTTTAATTCCTTCTATTTGAAGAATTTGATCTGTAGCATACTTTAACAATCCCTGTTCATGAATGTGAACTTCCTTCCAGTCGATTCTATTTAAATAATCTACAGCAGCCCCTAAACCAATTCCTCCAGCAATATTGGGCGTTCCTGCTTCGAACTTATGTGGTAAATCATTGTAAGTTGTTTTTTCAAACGAAACCGTCTTGATCATGTCCCCTCCACCTTGGTAAGGAGGAAGTTTATCTAGCCATTCTTTTTTTCCGTATAAAACTCCAATACCAGTGGGGCCAAACATTTTATGTCCGCCAAAAACATAAAATTCACAGTCTAAATCCTGAACATCTACGGCCATGTGCTGAACACTTTGAGCACCATCAAATAAAACAGGTATTCCTTTAGCGTGTGCCGCTCTTACAATATCCTTAGCTGGATTAATTGTCCCTAGAGTATTTGATATATGGGTAATAGCAACTAACTTTGTTTTAGTTGAAAGCAATGCTTCAAACGCTTCAAAAATCAATTCACCTTCATCATTTATTGGTGCAACTTTTAAAACTGCTCCAGTGTACTCACAGGCCATTTGCCAAGGAACAATATTGCTATGATGTTCCATTTCAGAAATAACAATCTCATCACCTGAATTTAAAAAGCCTCTCGAAAATCCGTTGGCAATTAAATTAATTCCATCGGTTGTTCCTTTTGTAAAAATCACCTCCTCTTCAAGTGGCGCATTAATCAAGACTTGAATTTTACGACGTGCCTCTTCGTAAGCGGAAGTAGCATCCTGACTTAAAGTATGAACACCTCTATGGATGTTAGCGTTTTCATTTTGATAATAATCGTTTATTCGATCGATTACCAATTGAGGTTTTTGAGCAGTTGCTCCATTATCAAAATACACCAAAGGCTTCCCATTAATAATCCTTTTCAAAGTTGGAAAATCTTTGTGCGTATCTAAAATATTTTTGGTCGCTGACATCCGTTCGACTAATTAGTTTTTTGAATTAAAATTCTTTGCAATTAATGCACTAGCATAATCACGAACAGCTTCAATTTTTATATTGTCTAAAACCTCTCCAATAAAAGCTTCTAATAAAACCTTTTTGGCTGTAGATTCTTTGATTCCTCTTGCTCTTAAATAAAATAACGCTTCATCGTCAAACTGCCCAATAGTACAACCATGACTACATTTTACGTCATCAGCATATATTTCTAACTGAGGCTTTGAATTTGCCTTCGCATCATCACTCATCAAAATATTTGCATTGCTTTGAAAAGCATTTGTTTGCTGAGCGATTTTATTCACATAAATTTTTCCGTTAAAAATACTTGCCGCTTGGTCATTTACAACAGCCTTATACAACTCGTTAGAATCACAGTTTGGTTGTGCATGATCAACATAAGTTTGATTATCAACATGAATATCACCATTCAAACAAATTGCGCCATTTAAGTTAGCTGTACAACCTGTTCCATCTAAAAGAATACTCAAATTATTCCGAATAAGCTTTCCGTTTGCGGGGATTGTATTTATTGTGAATGTTGAGTCCTTGTGCTGCACAGCATAATCAGCACCAATATGGTACGTGTTCCCATTTTCATTTTGAATTTTGTCCATTTGAACATGAGCGCCTTCGGCAACAAAAACTTCGTTAACAACATTACTTAAAGCGGAAGCTGTATCTATTGTTTCATAAGAAACAACAACCTGAGCTTCAGCTAGTTTATCTGCAATGATTAAGTTTCTTGGATAAGCTGCAACTAAATCACCATCCACCAAATTAATAATATGAACGGGCTTATCTAATTTTTGCTGTGCCTTTACATAAACAAAAGCTCCATCTTGTGAAAAAGCAGCATTAAGATTTACAAAAAATTGATCCTTTGCTCTTGTTTGAAACCCTAAATAAGGCTCTACAAATTTAATAAACTTCTTTTTAGCTGTATTTAAGTTAGTAACTACAAAGTTACCATCCTTCTCCTCAGCGGTATCCGAAAATTCAGCTGAGAAAAACCCATTAACGAATACCAATGTATAGGCATCTAAATTTGGTATTTTGTGCGCTTTAACTTTCGCTGCAATTATATTAATTGCACTTTGAGGTCTGAATTCTATTTTAGAAATGCCCCTCAAGTTTGTGTATTTCCAATTTTCCAACTTATTCGTTGGAAAATCCAACTCCTTTAAATTCTTAAGCGCTAGCTCACGAATTTTTATGAAAGTCTTCGCTTCATGACTGAAGTCTTGTCCTTCCTGATTTATTAGGAATCTTTCTTTATCTGAAATTGTTAATGTTGCCATTATAACGCTGTAATATTAAACAGTTTCTTTAAATTCATCGATAATCCAATCGTACCCTTTTTCTTCTAGTTCTAAAGCCAATTCTTTAGTTCCTGTTTTTACAATTCTTCCATCGTATAATACGTGTACAAAATCAGGTACGATATAGTCTAATAATCTTTGGTAGTGTGTTACAACTACAAAAGCGTTGTCTTTCGTTTTTAATTCATTCACCCCATTTGCAACGATTCTTAAAGCATCAATATCCAATCCTGAATCCGTCTCATCTAAGATGCCCAATTTCGGATTTAACATTGCCATTTGAAAAATTTCATTTCGCTTTTTTTCTCCACCAGAAAACCCTTCATTTACCGAACGATTTGCTAATTTTCCAGAAAGCTCAACTAATTGTTGTTTTTCCTTTAATAATTTCATGAATTCTTTGGTTTCCAAATTTGGTAAACCTCTGTATTCTCTTACTTCATTAACAGCAGTTTTAATAAAGTTAATGTTACTAACTCCAGGTATTTCAACTGGATATTGGAATGCTAAAAACAAACCTTCTCCAGCTCTTTGTTCTGGCGATAAATCCAATAGGTCTTCCCCCTGAAAATCAACATCCCCACCAGTTACTTCATATTCTTCTCTTCCAGCTAACACCGATGCCAAAGTACTTTTACCAGAACCGTTAGGCCCCATAATAGCATGAACTTCTCCCGGTTTCACTTCTAAGTTTAATCCTTTTAAGATTTCCTTACCGTTTATTTCGGCTTTTAAACCGTTTATTTTTAACATTTTAAAATGCTTTTAAAGTCTTAATTTATTTTATCCTACTGATCCTTCTAAGCTAATCTCCAACAACTTTCTCGCTTCAATAGCGAACTCCATTGGAAGATTATCCATAACGTTTTTACAAAAACCGTTTACAATTAATCCAATTGCTTTATCGGTTTTAATTCCTCGTTGATTACAATAAAACAACTGATCTTCTCCAATTTTTGAAGTTGTTGCCTCATGCTCCACTTTCGATGATTTATTTTGACATTCGATATAAGGAAAAGTATGGGCTCCACACTTAGCCCCTATTAATAGTGAATCACACTGACTAAAGTTTCTTGCCCCATCAGCACCTTTTGCGATTTTCACTAATCCTCTGTAAGAATTTTGCGATTTACCAGCCGAAATACCTTTTGAAACGATTGTACTTTTGGTGTTTTTGCCTAAGTGAATCATCTTAGTTCCAGTATCCGCTTGTTGCATGTTATTCGTAACCGCAACAGAGAAAAATTCACCAACTGAATTGTCACCTTTAAGAATACATGATGGGTATTTCCAAGTAACTGCAGAACCTGTTTCAACCTGTGTCCAAGAAATCTTACTGTTATCACCAGCACAAATTCCTCTTTTAGTTACGAAGTTAAAAATCCCTCCTCTTCCTTTCTTATCTCCAGGATACCAGTTTTGAACTGTAGAGTATTTAACCTCAGCATCCTTTTTAGCTACGATTTCAACAACCGCTGCGTGCAGTTGGTTTTCATCTCTTTGTGGCGCTGTACAACCTTCTAAGTATGAAACATATGCGCCTTCATCAGCGATAATCAACGTTCTTTCAAACTGACCTGTATTTGCTTCGTTTATTCTGAAATAAGTTGACAATTCCATCGGGCATCTAACCCCTTTTGGAATGTAACAGAATGAACCGTCAGAAAAAACAGCCGAGTTTAATGCCGAATAGAAGTTATCCGTTTGTGGGACAACGCTTCCAACGTATTCTCTTACTAATTCCGGGTGATTCTTAACCGCTTCAGAAAACGAACAAAATATAATCCCTAGTTTCCCTAGCTTATCTTTAAAAGTAGTCGCTACAGAAACCGAATCCATTACAATATCAACTGCAACACCTGATAATGCCTTTTGTTCGTTAATTGGAACGCCTAATTTTTCGAACGTTTTCAAAATTTCGGGATCTACTTGATCTAAGCTTTCGTATTCCTTTTTAGGTTTTGGAGCAGCATAGTATATAATATCCTGAAAGTTTGGTTTTGGATAAGATACGTGCGCCCAATCTGGTTCTTCCATCTTTTCCCACATTCTAAAGGCTTTAAGCCTCCAGTCCAATAACCATTCTGGTTCATCTTTTTTAGCCGAAATAAATCTAACGGTATCTTCCGTCAAACCCACTTTAGCTAAATCAGATTCAATATCAGTTACAAAACCGTACTTATAATCTCCAGTTGTTGCTTCTTCTATAATCTTATCTTCATCCGACATACTCATAGTAGTATTCTTATCGTGTTAATTAAACTGCGAAACTCTCTCCACACCCACATGTTCTTGATGCATTTGGATTATTAAAACTAAATCCTTTACCATTCAATCCTCCTTCATATTCTAGAACCGTCCCTGCTAAATACAGTAAACTTTTCTTCTCAACTACAACCTTTACTTCGTTGTCTTCAAATAACTGATCTGTATCTTTAAGTTCCGAATCGAAGCTTAAATCATATGACAAACCAGAACATCCTCCACTTTTAACCCCCACTCGGATAAAACTATCTGGAGCCATCTCCTCTAAGCGTTTAAGCTTATGAACTTGATTTTTTGCATTTTCTGATACCTGAATCATGACCTCTTTTTTTATTTAGACTAAATCTAAATTGTACACTAAAATACCTAAAAAACGGTATCTAATCAAACAAAATCGGCATTAGTATTCTATGTATCATTGATTAAATTGATTACGAACACTTTAAATTCAAAATATCATAGGGTTTAATTATATCAGTTTTGTTTTTAAAACAACTATCTGCACCTTTGTTAAAGATGAAAAACCACATTTTACTCTTCTTAATACTCTGCACAAGCTTCATTTCTCGGGCCAACAATTATGATTTACTTAAATGTGAGCAGTTTACCATTGAAGATGGATTACCTCAAAGTAATGTTGAAACTATTTTCCAAGATAAAAAGGGGTTTTTATGGATTGCTACCCAAGATGGGGTTTCTAAATTTAATGGCTACCAGTTTGAGAATTTCTATTCAAATCCATTTAATTCGGAAAGTATATTAAGTAATTATGTAATTAAAATAGATAATTGGCATAAAGATTCAATTTGCTTCACTACAACTATTGGCCTTTCAATTTTTGACCCAGCAACTAAAATATTTAAAAACTACCCTTTTTCTCTTCGGGACAAATCAATCGGAAAAATCAACGGCTCATTACTTTNAAAGGATAATAAAATACTCTTAATTTCAAATAAAGGATTATACGAAGTCGATTTATCAAAACCCAAAAATTTAATTTCGACGGTTTCCAACGAAAGAGGATTTAATTTAATTCATCAATCCAACGATCAAATTTTCATTGCCTCTAAAAATCATTTATATGAATTGAAAGAGAAAACACTAAATATATTAAAAAGCTTCAATCAAAACATTTCCTCTATTTTTTTAGACAAAAAAGGGATTAACGTGATGCTCGGAGATAGTCTTATTCGGTTTGAAAATAATTTCACATCTCAAGAATCTTACAAGTTCGCTTCTAAACTAAACGTTTGTATTAAAGTAGATAACGACTATTGGTTTGGAACCGAAAATGATGGATTGTTTATTTTTAATTCGAAGAAAGAGAAACAAATTCAACAGGTTTATTCAAACGGTAGATCTAACAATTTATTGAGTCAAAGAATCAGAAGTATTTTTAAAGATGAATTCGGGGTAATATGGATTGGTACCGACAAAGGATTAAATAAGATTGATCCATCTAAGAAACAATTCCTCCAGGTTAAACCTTCTAATTACACGCATCAATCAAGTGATAATACTTGGTCGTTTTATGAAAATGACTCCATATTTCTTAGTGGATTAGATAATGGACTTCAGGTTTTTAATAAAGCATCAAGTAAATACCAGTGGATAGATTTCTCAGTACCGATTTTGGATGTAATTAATTATCAGAACAGATTATTAATTGCAACTGGAAAGGGTGTCTTTTTCCTAAATAAGATTGATTCACTTTTTCATATTGATTCAATAGCAGTTAATATCGTTGTTGATAATAAACAAGATGTTGTTTTCAAGTTTTTACGCTTTAAAAACTTTTTACTCATTGGTAGTTTGAATAGACTTACAATTTGTGATCATAATTTAACTGTCAAAAAAAGTTGGCCACTTAAAAACGTTAGAGATTTTACCGTTTTAAATGATAAAATTTATTTTGCTGCTTATCCTACTGGGATTTATAAAATGATAAATACAGAGAACTTAGACATGGTAAACTACAAAAGGAAACCACTTCCTGAAGTTGAACATTTACTTAGTCTTTCCATAAATAGCAGCGAGAATAACATTTGGCTAGGCCTATATGGTGGTGGTCTTGTTAAATATCAAATTCAACAACAAACATCTACTCATTTTTCCACCAAAGAAGGATTGCCGAATAATACGATTTACAGTATTGAAAAATCAAACGAAGCCCTTTGGTTAAGTACAAATGGGGGGCTTTCAAAATACAGTTTTAAATCTGAAATCTTTGAAAACTTCAACACCTCGGATGGATTACAAAGCTTAGAATACAATTCTGGAGCTTCTTATACTAATAATAATCGCGACGTGTATTTTGGTGGAATTAATGGATATAATATTGTTCGTACCGATGAAGGAGATAAAAACACAAACCCGCCAAGGGCTTATATTTCATCTGTTAACTACAAAGGAAAAAATTTATTGGAATTAGATTCGATTGACCAAAGCACAAATGAAAAAATCATTGTTATTCCACATTACAGAAATTCCTTCTCAATAAGTGTTGATGCTTTACATTTCTCTTCTCCTAAAGAAAATGTTTTTAAAACGAAATTAGAAGGTTGGCAAACTGACTGGGAAATAGCAAAGGGGAAACATATATACAACTTCAGTAATTTACAGGAAGGAGATTACTATTTCATTCTTAAAGTGGCCAATCCAGATGGAATTTGGAGTTATGGCGAAGAGCGAATTCACATCGTAATAAAACCTCCTTTTTACCTCACATGGTGGTTTATTACCATTGGATCTGTCTTAATTATTTCTATCCTTTTTTATTCAATATACGTCCGGGTTAATCGTGCGAAAATCCAAAGAGATTCGCTGGAGAACAAAGTAAGAGATCGAACTCGTGAAGTGGAGAATCAAAAGAGGTTTCTTGAAGAAAAGAATAGAGAATTAGAAATAGAGAAAAATAAGGAGGAAGAAGTTTTACTGAATGTACTTCCAAGGGAAACAGCAAAGGAGTTGGTTTCAACAGGAAAAGCTACTCCAAGAAGTTATAAAATGGCAACCGTAATGTTTGCCGATTTTAAAAACTTCACAAAGATTACTGAAAACTTGGGGCCAAAAGAATTAGTTGCAGAACTCGATGATTCATTTGCTAAGTTTGATGACATTGTAGGAAGATTAAATATTGAGAAAATCAAGACTTCAGGTGATGCCTATATGTGCGTTGGTGGAGTTCCTATTCGAAATCAAACAAATCCTATAGATTGTGTTTTAGCTGCTTTTCAGTTTCAAAAATACATGGAGCAAAAACGTACTGTTAGAGATGGAACAGGGAAACCTCAATGGCATTTAAGAATTGGATTACATACTGGGGCTTTAGTTGCAGGTGTTGTTGGGAAAAGAAAATTCCTATATGATGTTTGGGGTGATACAGTTAATACTGCAGCACGTATGGAAACAAGCGCTGAAACCGGTACTATTAACATATCCGGAACAACCTACGAATACATCAAGGATTACTTTGATTGCGAATACAGAGGGAAGTTGCCTGTTAAAAACAAAGGTGCTATTGATATGTATTATGTAACTCGAATAAAAGCGGAGTTATGTAAGGATAAAGAGATAGGGAATACGCCAAATCGAAAGTTTTTTGAACTTTTAAATTTTAAAATTTATACGCAACAAAACTTCCTTAATGTCAGAAATTACTTTATTGATTTGTTAGAACAAAACGAATTTGTATCCAAGTTAAAATATCACGGTCCTCACCATACAATTGACGTTATGGAGGCTGCTGAACGAATTGGGAGATCGGAAGGCTTGAGTGAAGAAGAATTAATGCTGGTTAAAGTTGCTGCATTATTCCATGATAGCGGATTCTTAAATAAGTATCAAAACAATGAATCTGAAGGTGCGAAACTAGCCAATAGAGAGTTACCTCGATATGGCTTTACAGATGCACAGGTTGAAATTGTAGAAGGAATGATTTTAGCAACTAAAATCCCTCAAGACCCTAAAACTCATATGGAAGAAGTTTTATGTGATGCTGACTTAGATTACTTAGGAAGAAGTAAAAAAGAATTCGACGTAATTTCTGATTCATTAGCACAAGAACTCGTTGATATGAAATCACTTAAGACTTTAAAACAATGGGACCCTATTCAAATTAAATTTCTTGAAGCTCACAAATATTTTACAAAAACGTGTGTAAAAACAAGAAGACCTGGAAAGATAGAACGATTGCGAGAAATTAAAGCTCGATTAATTGGTCCAAATTTAGAGTAGACAGAACATAAAAAAGCCCTGAATTAAAATAATTAAGGGCTTTTAACTTATCTCATTAAACATTAACTAATTCGGCCATTTTAACCTTTAATGCTTCAGATATAACGTACAATGTGTAAACATTTGCACTAACTTTTGCATTTTCTATTTTTTCCATATGCTGACGATCCATTCCGCAAGCCCTTGCAAGTTGTGCTTGGTTTAATCCTTTTGCCTTTCTTATTTTCTTAATGTTTTCCCCAATCTTAATGGCAAGGTCAATTTTTTCTAGAGTAATTTCCATGTGCTTTTAACTTTTGTATTGTATTACGACAATTGGAATGGCGTATTTACTTGTAATATTAAACAAATAATTGATCTTTTTTTAATACTTAAGCTACTGTTTTAAAAATTGTATGAATAACTTCCGTTCAATAAAAAACGCAGTCCAGTATCGCAAACATACCACTCCCCTAAACTGCAAATACACCATAAACCACTAATGAATAAAACCAAACGTTTTAACAGAAAAATTTTTAGATGAGTTTTAATTTTTTATTTTTTTTGGTTGACTTATCAAATAAATCCTGAATAGAAAGCCCCGTAATAATTTGATTTAAATGATGCTCCGAATGTATCAATGCAAAATAAATAAACTGATAACCATCTAATTTTACTCCAGAAATCACTTTCATCTCCGTTAAATAATTGTTCACAAAATCCAATGGGATTTTCATGATCAAATTAAACAGCACTCTAAATTGTCCAATAATTTTAAGGTGCAAATCATCCTTAGAGTAAGGCAATACTGTCGAAAATTCATCCAAACTTTTAATCTCAAACACACTAATATTCAACATTGTATTTATTACACTCAAGTCAGACTCTCTATATTCGTTCTCATTATTTAACAATCCAGCATGTAGAAACTCTATTTTTTTTTCAAGTTTTTTAATTAGGTATTGATTAACTTGATAAACATGTGTGACAGATTCCGTAATAGTCCAAGTATCTAAAGTGCTATTTGCTCCTAAATCTTCCCCGATTTCTTCAAAAATCAGGTTAAACTTTTCGGTTACTTCTATTGCTTTCTTTTTAAGACTTAATTTTGTCTTTAAAAACGTTTCATTTTTCATAATTTCCTTTTTTGACTCTTAGCCTGGAAAAATCCCACCTTCCTAGAAGGGGGGGGGTACGATAGTCANCTGTAATAGGTCAAGATTGTAAAAAGGGATTTTGTATTTATTCAATTTTTTTCAAACTGTAATGAATGCGTTTTCCCTTGCAAACTTTTGACTTGTAAAATATTTTCTTAGACCTTCACAATTCAAAACTATATGGCTACTCAAGAAAAATGTTATTGATTTTCGAACTAGAAAAAATAATATTTGCAAAAAATGAGAAAAAAGATACTTTGCTTACTACAGAATTGCGAAAAATGCAAATTATGCAGTAAAACATGTTGGTATTTAACCCAATTTATCGTTTGAAGACCAAAAGGGAACTCTAGTTATAAAGCGTTTTTCTAAATTCTGCTTTAGACATATTAAAACTCTTACAACAGTATAAACCTCAACTGAAACAGTTTCAACAGTAGAAATAACGCATACTTAATTTGGTAAAAATATATGCGTGTAGAAATTCTTGGTATTCGTTGAAAATTAATGGAGCGTACTTTAAAAACAGTCTTATTTAAAAATTTACTCGACAATAAACTCGCAAAAATTTCAACTCGAAATTTCGTGGAAAGCCTAGAAAAGTCGCTTCGATAAGTAAAAAGGAACTTAAAGTAATCACCACGAGCTCTCCTTAAACAAAGAAACTGACCTGAAATATAAGACCTAGAGTTAGTTATGAAATCAATCCAGTCAAAAACCTTCTTAAAAGCAGTTAGATTTACAAAGGAATTAATTCGAATTAAAACTCTCTCTGAAGATTAACAACAACTTCAAAATCATTAAATAAAGTGTTTCTTTTGTGTACAATCTCTTTGAAGAAATGATTAATTATGTGCCAATAGGGCCAGAAGAAAAATAATTTGAAGTCATTTTTCATTGAATTAATTTAAAATTTCATGTCGATCGGAAAAGAGGTTACATTTCAATTGAGGATGCTTAGCATTTAGGGGGAGCTAAATTTGTTGTTTACTTAAAAAGTAAATAAAAATATATTTTTGAAACATTTTAACCTATTTTACATACAAAAGGTATTATTTAAGAACAGGAAGTATGATTAAGCAATTATTTGTTGGTATTAGTGTTTCAGCCTTGTTGGTGGGATGTAGTCCAAAGTGTGAAGAGACAGTTTGTCCTGAGTTACCTCCAGCTGTTAATTTAAAGGATTGTAGTTTACAATTGCAAAACCTTATTCAAAACGATAAAAGCCACATCAGAGGACTTCAAGCTGGTAATCCATTAAACGCTGTCTATGAAAAAGAAGAGGACTTCGTTGATAAAACAAGTTTTTACACGAACTACACACCTGATCTTACTATAGATTATTGGGCGGATATAGAATACCACTTTACCGAAGGAAATATTATTGACAAAATTGTAACAGAGGTAATTCCTGGCGGTTTAGATAAATCAGAAAATGCAGTTTTAGTTGATTCATTATACTTTGAATTAAGAACGTACCTTTCAGGTAAATACGGAAATGCTGTTACAAATACTGATTATACGCTTGTTTGGAATAAGGTCGACGCTAAAGATAATTCTGTTACGATCTTTACTTTAGATTATCATTTTCCAGATGAAGANTTTTCGATTCAAANAGATTCCGAAACAGGATTAAACGATACAATAACCAATCCTCCAACGGTTAAATACGTAGTTAAATACATTCAATAATATTTCAAACGAATTATCACCATTAAAAGCCTTGTACATTCAAGGCTTTTTTTATGTTTTTTTAACTGATACGAGATTGACAGTTAATTTCATTTTATTTATCTTTACTCCTATCGTGAAAAAACTGTTTGGCATACTGTTAGGTACTTCGTTTTTGCTTTTAAGCTTAAATGTTCATCTTGCCATTCACTATTGTCATGATGAAATCATGGATATTTCATTCTCACATAATAATAAGCATTGTGGAGGTATGGAAAAAACACCATGCAATGGATGTGAAGATGTTCATGTTACAATCGAAGGTGAACAAGATCAAATCAACCAAGAGTTTAAAATTGAATCCCCAACTCTTTTCTTTACTCGATTTTTCAAGTCTCAAATACCACAAGAATTTATCACTTTTAATCAACTTGAGTTCAACTTATATTGCAGTGATTCTTCCCCGCCTAGGGAAAAATTATATATTCTAAATTCTCAATTTTGTTTTTACGGCTAATGCTCTTGATTTATTTAAAAGCATCAAATTATCCATTAAAAACAAACAATCATGAAAAATCTATTTTTAAGCCTATTAATTTTATTAGGCACACTCAATTCTAAAGCGCAAACTACAGTTGAAACAGCTACTTTTAAAGTAGATGGAAATTGTGAAATGTGTAAACAGAGAATCGAAAAGGCTGCTAAATCTATTAATGGTGTTTCATTTGCAAAATGGAATATTGAATCTAAAATTATCACAGTAAAATACAAAACAACAAAAACGAGTCTTGATTCAGTTCACAAGGTCATTTCAGAAATGGGTTATAAAACCGATAAAGTGGCTGCAACTGAAATTGGCTACGAAGCTCTTCCTAATTGTTGTAAAGTAAAAGGAGCTTGCAATCCAATTGAACTGGAATAATTATGAGATTACTTCTTGTGATTTTTGTACTTATGGCAAATCTGCTGCAAGCACAAACCCTTTTATTAAGTGGGGAAATCTTAAATATCAAATCTGGTGAACCTTTAGTTGGAGCAATAGTATATTGGGAAGGCACTAACGATGCAGTTATTACAGACTTATCTGGTGAGTTTAATATTATAAAAGATACGGTGNTAAATATTCTTGTTGTTGATTACACTGGATTTACAANACGAAAATTTGAAATCACAAACGAGTCTAAAATAATCGTTAAACTAGANGAAGACAATAATAACAGTATTGATGTTGTTAAAATAAAAATCGAAAAACCCTCTACCAATATTAACATGNATACCACTATAAAAGTGGAGGAGTTANGTCAAAAAGAATTGGGTAAAGCAGCTTGCTGTAACTTATCCGAAAGCTTTGAAACTAACCCTACAGTTGATGTATCTTTTACGGATGCTATTACAGGTACTAAACAAATTCAACTCCTTGGACTAGCGGGGCCATACTCCCTTATTTCCACTGCAAATATCCCTACAATTACGGGTAATTCCGCTTTAACAGGACTTGAGTTTATTCCAGGACAATGGTTAAAATCTATTCAATTGGTAAAAGGAACGGGTTCTGTTGTAAACGGGTACAATTCAATCGCTGGTCAAATTAATACGGAATATAAAGGCCTAAATAATGAAGAAAAGCTATTTCTCAACGTTTATGGTAATTCAGCCGCGAAGGTTGAGCTTAATGCCATTACCAATTTCAAAGTAACCAAAACTGTTAATTCAGGCTTATTTGTTCAGGCAGATGCAGGATCTGTTGCGATGGATAACAACAACGATGAATTCATGGACAATCAAGTAGGAGAAAAAATAGTTTTAATGAACACTTGGGAGTCCCAATCCGATAGTTCAGATTGGACTTTTAAAGGAAATGTGAAATTCGACTACTTGGATAAAGAAAGTGGTCAAATGCCGAACATACCTTCCCGATACCTTTTCACCAATAAACAACAAAAAGCAGAAGCCTGGACCAAGCTAGGCTACGTTTTTAATTCACCAGGGAGAAGTACAGGTTTACAATTACATACTTTTAGCGATAAAAAGGATTTTTCTTTTGGGAACTCAACACTATCAGCAGTCGAACAAAAGTTTTATGCAAATTGGATATACGCTGATATTATCAGCAACTCCAATCACACCATTAAAACAGGGGTTAATTATGTATACAACTCTATTCACAACAGTTTTAATGCGTTAAATTATGGATGGGATGAGAATACAATTGGTGCATTTGCCGAATACACCTTTAAGCCAAGCAACAAGTTTTCGTTGGTAACGGGTGGTAGAATAGATTACAGTACAGTTTGGAATCTTATTTTAACCCCAAGAGCACATGTTAGATGGGAAATATCAGAAAACAATGTCGTTCGTTT
>JGI24539J26755_10000024_pt1 | contig 56777 bp, 41 predicted proteins | sample NorSeaMetagenome_2_FD_26755 | JGI IMG/M metagenome (IMG submission 26755) | reverse complement strand
CGAAACTTGAAGAATGCATGCAGTTGGACCCGGAAAATGAGGAGTTGTTCCCGTACGTGGAGATTATGTTTTATGATGGGTTTGATACGTCCAAGTTAGATGCGGCAGTGGGTGGTAGCAGCAGTGGCAATAGCAGAAAAAGACAAAAAACGCGTTAATGGAGTTAAAATATTTTATTTACATTCCAACAACGATCGTCTGATTGCTCGTACAGAATAAGAAAGATGATGATAAAGCCGGATCCAACAATCATGTCCACACCCCTCTTCTGGGAATTTTTATTGAATAAATTCAAAATCCCACATAAGAGTATTGCAAAATACACAATGTAAATTGCAAAAATTCCTCTTGTGGAAAATTTGCACCTGCAAGAATTTTCTTGCATTTGCTCAAATCCATTGTTATAAATATTCACATAAAAATATATATATTCGTGAATTTACGTAAGCAGAATGGAAGATGGTATTCAACAAGAAGCAGAATGGAAGATGGTATTCAACAAGAAGCAGAATGGAAGATGGTGTACCATCTTTATTTTCATTTAAAAAAAAAATTAACAACAACAATGTCCGTATGCACATGTGCCTGCACAATACTGTTTAAGAATCATGTTCTGAGCAAACGCAATTCAGATCGCACAAATCCGTTTGTGTAGACTGATTGCACTGATTTATTTCTGATTTTGATACAGACATAGCAGAATAGTGGTCAAAATCTTCACAATTGTGTTCCAGGGCTTGTGAAACTGCAATAATTATTATAGTGAAGATGCAAAAAAATGAAAACAAATAATCATCGCTTAATGTCATTGCTTTGAAGTATGTGAAATATTGTCAGTGCAGGTATTTTTTTTTCTACCGACAGCAGGTAGTATTTTGCGTGCAACAATCATAATGTATTGAGTCTAATAAATGTGTTATGCATTAATATCACAACTCTTAAACACGTCTCGCACAGTCACAATCATACGATTTGATTGGAATTTTTATTAAAAACAATGACAAGTTCAGAAATGCTGAAGCCACGTTCTGAGTATCTATTGTCCACGAGTGCCATGCGAACGACTAGCCGCATACGCGGCGTTGTTGGGATTCATTTGGTTCGCTTTGTTGTCGGACGCGCTTTTGTACGCCGGGTTATTGGGATTAGACTGGTTGCTCTTGTGATCGGCGTGCGCTTTCTGCATCTCGCGTGTGGGATGTCGGGTTCAAGAATACAATCTGTATTTATAGCAATTTGAAAAATAAACATAACAAAAAAACAATAAAATAAAACAAATAAGCATAAATGAAATAAAATGAAATAAACAAATGATGCTCCCGATGAGATTCGAACTCATAATCTTTGCTTCATAAGAGCAACGCTTTAACCAATTAAGCCACGGGAGCACTGATGCTTGTTTTCATGCGAAATTTAGGACGTATGGATNATTTGAGCTGTTCGTACGATTGAAAATATTCGCACCATGTGTATTTACACATACTGTCGACACAAAATCGATACAAAGAAATTTTATTCGAAACATACTGCATAATAAAATTAAATGACGCTTTTACAGCATCTAAGATAGTGTTGAACACCATAGCGTCAAACACTATTATTCGGGGATTGCACGATATTCGTGCAGAAACCGACCGTGTTTATTGCTGGGATTTATGTCGTTTTCAGCAGTGTCGTGCGAACGAGGATAGAAAGTTGCTGTTGATATCATGTTTGATTCTATGTCGTCAAACTGCACTTTATTCCAAATACTAGCTGTAAGCGCGGCCCAAATATTCCAAATACTAGCTGTAAGCGCGGCCCAAATATTCCAAATACTAGCTGTAAGCGCGGCCCAACGTGTTTCCTCTTTTTGCTTCTTTGGACGGCATAATAATTTTTTGCCCGTGAAATCGTTTCTCAGTATGTTCAAAAGTTCTCGAAGAACACGTGCGTTGGAATTTATTACTCCCCGATCAACAACCAGACGACCATCACCGTCTTTACTGATACTTGATACTGGTAGACTATTGCCGAACTGCAGAATTTCTTCTTCAGTAAGATAGTCCGATTCTGCTGTTTGCGTCTTGTACGAATTCCATAGCACATGCATACATACACAAACAAGACAAAAAATACTGGCCCCCACTACACATATGTACGTCTGTGCGTAGTCCAAGTTTTTTTCCACTGCACACTGAACAGGTTGAACCTCCTCACACACACACTCAACAGGTTGACCCTCATCTTTAACTTGTTGAGTTGTGTTCAACAGGCTCTGAAAATACTTTTTTTTCAACTTTAGTCTGCGCAATCGGTCTGTGAGATCATGCTTTTTTTTCAACTTTAGTCTTCGCAATTGGTCTGCTAGATAAACTTGTTGAGTTGTGTTCAACAGGCTTCGAAAATGAATTTTTTTCAACTTTTGTCTTCGCAATTGGTCTTCTAGATCATCGATTTTATCATCGTTCAGTAAGCTTGTCTTTTTCAACGTTTCGAACTTTTCCAATTGCTGCTGGCACGCGTCATTTGCCTGCACGCATTCTTCCGCTTTGCTTTCGGCGATTTGAACACGCTTGTGTAGTTGCTTTTTGTCAGCCTGCAGCGAAGTTTTGTCATACTCCAGCTTTGTTTTGTCAATATCCACCGTATGGAATTTTGCCGCGAGAATCAAACAAAATAACACCAGTAAAAAGTTCCATAGCGATTGCATGTACGATCTGGCATGTCATGTCTTAAATACATTGAACCTGTTCTACACTTACCACGACTTGCATTGGCTATTTTGCAAAATTGTTCAATTTCTAGAGCAAAATTGTTGAAATGCTCATGTCGTGATTTTGGATTGATTCTTGGCCGAATATGTCTGTTTGTACACCTGTACCTGCACAACGTGTATGTGCAAAAAAACAAACAAGCAAACGGCATGCAGGGAATTTACGGAGTTGGCGTACCAAAATTGAGTTTCAACACGACTCTTGGTTTCTTCTGGAATGCTGTAAGCTTTGTCTCCACACGCGCATTGGCCAATTCTTTTCATCGTTTCTGCAACTACTGGCAACTTGCAATTTTCCCAGTCCAGAGTGGTTGCCACGTCTGCCATACCAACAAATATGCCCTCCAGCCATGCAAGTAACGTATCCAGAGGATGATACGCTGTCATGCACATTACCGTTTGATTTGTCAGTATGAGATAAAATTATGAGACAAAGATATGACACGCACAACAGCACATTCAGTATACCATATTGAATCAGTGACAAAAAAGCTGAATCGACAAAATCGTCTAATGTGGACCGTAGGCTTACCACAATGCGCTGCGAAAGCGTTGTTTTTTCCGGTGTCATTTGCATTGCATTCACTTCTGACGCGGCCTCCTGTGTGATCACGAGCAGACAATAAATTTCAAATGTCAGTATTCAAATGTCAGTATTTTGACAACACTACAAAATTATGAGTAAATTCGTTTTTTTGCTTTTCTCTTTCTTGCAATTCATTATATAAGTGTTGTGTCGTGCATGTCTGTGAACACAAGATGGTTGTCCGTGTTAGTCATGCAAAAGTACAAAGAACGAGTCAAAACACAACAGGACAATAAAGCGGGTCTTGTTAGTTGGGTTGGTGACTGGTGGCAACAAATATTTGGCCACAATGTTCAGCTTCAAGTTCTTCTTCACGAATTGACAAGCATTGCTCACGAAGTAAGTTGGCCAGATAGAATAAACCCGTTTGAACAGCGCGAGGTCTTTAAAAAATTGCTCGAGTTAGATCTTACGCGAGGTGATACTGTGAAGTTTTTGCAAGATTTGATTTCGTGCTTCGAAAAAGCATATGCCAATCCATATTATCAAACGCAGTCAACAGAAAGTATGAAACGTCCAATCAATTCAACTGAGGAACGGTATCGGCAGGACACAGCCAATTCGTTGATATATCTCTACGTCATTCCTAATTTGCTGTTGCAGCTGAAAAATGCTTCAAGTGAAAGAGAAAAATCACCCGTACAGAAGAAACTTGACAATGTACAAGAAATTATAGAGTGGGACTCAAATTGCTTTTTTCGTAAGTGGTTCACGTTCGCAGGTATTGAACGTTTAAAACTAATGGCTGAATCCCTCTTTGATGACAATGAAAAAACAAGAAACGAAATGGCTGTATTTAAACGGGATTTACAGACGATTATGATAAATCAACAAGTAAAATTTTTGATGACGAATTGCCAAACACACGTTCGTGCGGCATATGATCAGATTTTCGATACTGGCGCACATAATCCATTTGGTCCGCATGTATTAACGGACCCTGATAGGCCACCAGTTTCACCTGAACTGTTTCCTGTTCAGCCAACACCTGTAATTCCTATCAATCCTCTACGTGATGATGACAGACTAAAAGATGTGCGGTGTATGGTTACCAAGAATCCATATTTGGTTAAGCTTGAGTGACAGAGAGATTCAGAGATTGATAAACGAATTAATATCCAAATGAATATACAAATTAATAAACATAATAATTAACTCATAAATGACCCTGTGGATCAATGAAAAAAAAAACACGACTCACAAAACAAAGTATATGTCAAAAAATAGTGCACTATTACTATCAATTACCTGCAAAGATTGACGGACATCTTCAGCCAGGCAAGTCGCAAACTTGGCATCGGAAATTGCGTCTTGAACGCGCTTGCTTCCAAATTGAATCATAAATTCAGGTTGTCTTTGTTGATTGTCAGAGTCAAGTACAGTTTGAGCTGTTTGCATGAGATTTGTAATGAGCAATGAGACGTCGTCGACTGTGCAGCTGAACATTTTTTGCAGCACAATGAGTTGATAAACTGGAAGCAGTGCAACCGAAGAAAGAAAATTGGTTATTGAGGCCAGCGTCATAATATGTCGAGCATGTGTTCGTGCGTCAACTTGAGCACTTTGCATGCTTTGATGTTTTTGTAAATTGAAATCGATTTGAGCTACGGCGCCTAGAATACTTGTGATTGTGGATGCAATTGAGACTATTGTATCTTTCATTTGACACGTGAAGCTCAAAAACTCTTCGTCTGGCCATGTTACAGAAAACACACGTCTCCGTTTTTCCGAAAGTTCAACGGCTGCCGTAACAGAATCAGCAATGAGGGTCCATGCACCGTGCATAATAATGCGCGAAGCATGTAAATCACCAGTAATTACCTGGCCTAAGTTACACAATGGTTTGTTCAATGCAACCGTGGTACCCGCACATCTTTGCAACGCACAACTCTGTGCAGCAAAACACAAATTTTGCAATTCTTGAAAATCGGTGCGGCGGCGTCCGGAATCATCTTCGCCACATGCACCACAGTTTTCGACAGAGCATGATGCGCGAACGTGAACGTGAGTTTCTGTGAGCAAACCTCGTCTGCGCTGTGCTTTGACTCTGTTTTGTGCAACAATGAGATTAAAAATATGTAAAAAAGAGCCATCATACTTTGCATTGACCATTACAAGTTGCACATTCAACGATTGTGTAGATTGTAATGTTTCAAACTCTGCATCGCTCAAATAGATTGATTTTGTTATGAGAATGTTTCGGAGATGTAACTGATTTAAAGTAGAATAATATGCAGATGTTTCAGAATCGACGAAAAATTGTGCTAATGTTTGTGAGGTGAGCGGCACAAAATGTTCTGTAAATGTCAGTGCGCCCATTTCTGTCGTACGAATGGCAAGATATGCAGAATTTGCAGAATCTGGCGCATTTCGTGTGCGTGGCAGCATCAGTCGGTTTATACAATCCTGGCCAGGTTTACGCTTTGGAATGCTGTCTAATGTGTTAACAATGAAATCAGAGCGAAATTTGATACAAACGCTTTGGTGTGTAGCAGCTTGTTCAAATTCTAACATATCATCGGTAGCAATTGCACCTGCAAATATGCTCTGTTGTTGTTGAGAACATTCGCGCCATTCTATTGCAAACTTTTCCAAATTCGGTTGAATCACAGCGCGCAGGCATTTTTTGACAGGCAATCCACAAGTATTGACATTGAATTGATTAGCGTCGTTTTCTTGTGTTTCTGGCGCCTCCCTGTGCATTCCGTATACGTACAAAATTGTACTTCGATCTGGCATATTTGCCGCATCTACAACAGCATGTTCTATGTCACTAAAATAAGAGTCGACATTATCATTCGAAATCTGTGCAAAACTGATAGACGACAAACATTCTGTGGGGTCAGCAGTGCGTAGTATTTGCCGAGCCGTGACGTGTGGATATACCAGTCGAATGTATGTTTTTGCGTTCGCAGACTCGGAATCAGCATCAACAGCTTTTTCTTTGGTAATTGTGATAAGCCAATCTCGTTTTTCGTGAAGTGGGCTATATGCACTAGCTATCAAAACTGACAGCAATATTTCGGAAAAACGATGATTATCTTCATGAATGTAAGCTGGTTTCAATTGGTAGTCTTGTGCTTGCATCGAACTTATATCACTCACTTCAAAATTAGGCCATTGTTTGACACGTGCGGTAATATCCACTGGTAGGCAATAATAAGCCACTGCAACGTTTGTTTCAACATATGTGCTCTGGGAGCCAACATCGTCAGGGTTTTGAGTTGATAACGTATTAACATCATATGTTCCAGCTAAAATAACACATCTGTTGGGAGATTTGGCTTCTGCAAATGAACGCCATTGTGTATCTTTCGCGCACACTTTAGCACACACAATGGGAGATAGTTCGTCAGCATCCAAAACATTGAACGGTGGTCTGTTTCTGCCCATTTGTACGTCTTCAAATGAAAACAACATGCTTTCTATGGGAATTGTAAAATCACGAGCAAAGAATGGATACTTGTCAGTTTGGGCTCGTTGTAGTCCACTGAACAAACTTTCGTTCGCAATACGAAATGCTTCAAATTCATCCACACATTTGATTTTACAGTCACTGGAATGTGAACACTGCGCAAAATAATCAACAGGTTGTGGTATAATACTGACGGTATATGGAGATTGCTCAAATGCTGTGCAAGAACTTGCAGCTTCGCCAAGCACAACAGCTAAAATGTCGTGTACTGTAGAAGAAATATGTTGAGTCATTTTGTACATTCGCGAAAAAACTTTATCAAATGCATGCTTGAAGTTGTTGTTTACCAAATCCATTGTACTGTAGCAGAGACCCAACCGTTCGTTTGTAATTGTTTGAAACTCAATTTTTTGCAGCCAATCTTTCTGATGGCTGGGTGTAGAGCGCGACAAGCAAATTCTCGCAACAACACTTGCGGGGGTTTTCAATGCAATAACATGATCAACACTTGTAGGTAGTGTATTTGTATTTTTTAGAACAAAATCCTGAATATATTGTTGATTCTCAGACAATTTGCAAGCGCATGAAATGGCAGGATATTCAGCCAGTGTTATGGTCAAAACTTCAAGTAATGTTTCCAATGTATCTGGCAGCAGTAAGCAAGCGTGTTTGAAAGCTTGTCCCCATGCACGATCGGTGCCAAGCATTAATGCAAAGCCTGCACATTGTGTGCGTTGCAGAGATATATAATCATTCTTTATGATATCTTTCGACTCTAAAATTGTAGTCATTACAATCGATGCCGCATTGTTGTCCACAACAATTTTTTCGTCATCTGGAATATCATTTGTTGCCTCTGCTGTGGTTTGTAGGAATCGTATTATCATGTTTCTAATAATTCTCATGCTCATGGCCAGCGTAGAAGTAAATGCAACTTGCACATTGATAAGCGATGTGATGAAAAGTGGCAGCTGAACTCCACCTATGCCATTTGTAGCGGTCAAAACAGCGAGAGAACTACTTTGTGCGATTGCAATGATTGGTGTATGCACACTTTTCTGCAGCTGGGCAATGATCGATATTGTTTCTGGTGACGCAGACATGACGTGGCTCTGGCCAATAATTATTGATTTCAAACCAAATCCTGTCTTCTCGCCTAGATTTTCATTCTTTTTTGACGTGCCAACGCCAAATAAAGCGTCAAAAGTTTGAATCAATACGCTGGACATGAACATTGAAATTGAACTACTATATTCAATCAACTTTTCTACATTCAACAATCGAGTGCCAGCACTGTCAAGCATACTGTGCATCATATTGTTTCGCGTATTTACTGTAAAGAGCTTTTGCAATGCTCTTGTTGGATTAATGGCATCAAAATTTACACACGCAATGAATGTTGTCATTGCTTCCACAGTAATGCAAGCCATTTCGACATAAATCTTAGCAATGACAGCAAAGAAACTGCCAAATGCTGGGATTGAACTCAATTCTGGACACAGTCCCGACGGGGAGAATAAGTTTCCGCCAATTAAAGCATCGCTCGGCCACATTCCATCTTNTTCAATCCGCCAACAAGTGTATATGGCATTGTTTGGGTCTTTGGTCGAAACGCAGTTTCTTTTGTTTGGATTGAGGAAATAGTAATTGTAAATTCGATGTGCGTCAGGGCGCACGTCTGCAATGATCGTGTCGTAATCTTTCATTTTTGCAGCCAAGACAGTTACAAGAATATTATCCTCGTTCAAATACTCCAACGAGACAACTCGAATGTTTAAAATGGTTTCACAGTTAAGATGTTGACTGTCTCTGTCGAATTGATTTGGCACATCAAAAAAACTCACTCTGGATGCGACATCTTCTTGTGACACTCGTCCGTCGAATTCCATATCGACTGCGCGGACTGTTGCAATTGTCCACACACGTGCTGTGTCAAATGAAGAGGTTGGAATAAACGCAAATTGTGCCAAATTGCCTGAACAGTAATTGAAATAAGCTTCAAGAACAGTCAACTCTGGATTTGAAGCAAATGACACGGTCCATGCTGAACTCGCAGCTGGTATGAAAAGTGAGCTTGTTGTTGCGCCGGTGACTGTAATCATACCAAAGCTTGCTGGTAGGACAACTGAACCCTCGGCCATGGCATCGCGAACACACAAATCGTCTGCGCGAGTTGCACATCTTGTAACACGAATTGCGTTGGCTGACGATAGCATGGTCAGTTTCTCGCTTTGCATTGTAAATGCACCCTGATTACCTACATCGTACAATCTTGTGATACTTAAAAATAAATCATCCTGATACAAATCAGCATTGTTTGAAAATGGCAGATTATCTGGCTTTTCTGTTGTGACATGCAAGAATATATCACCGGCAACAACGACTGGCTGCTCATTGAGTCGCACTGCCGCAAACGCTCTCTTTTTATGTTCGGAAATAATTTCTATTTTGCTTTGGTTTGCACTGTTTTTGGTTGTGTTTTCAGCATTCAGTTTTGTCAATGGTACAAAACTATTTGCATCATGTGTTAAAGACGCTGTGCAAATGCTGCACCTAGATTTTGAAAATCCCTGTGAATTCTCAACAAGTGAGTTTTCGTACAAAGACTCATCGCCATTTGCATATTCGTTTTCAACACAACTCTGCCCAGTATCTTTGACACTGCAGTCAATATTTGGCAAGTATACGTAATCGTTGAATCTCTGTGCGTTATGCATTGTGATCATTTGCTTGCGCTTTCCTGCTTTCACCAAACCCATGCAGAATGGAAAACATCCATTATGCAATTTGCTACATCGCAAGTTATTTGCATTTTGCAAACTGCAAACTGGCTGCACGTATACAAGCGCTTCGATTTGCGCAGTATTGCTAGATCGCTTTGTATTAGCAAATTTTCGTAAATCATCAACCTGGTCAACCTCTTGTTGGACGAAATCTTTGAACGTGGATCCCAAATTAGAAAACCCGTCGTTTTGGAAGTTGGTATTCGCTTTTGTGGCACTGTACGCTGTACTCATACGGCTCCGAGGAAACCTATATGGAACTACTCGAATAATACTTGATTGACACGTCATATCAATCAAATCAAGCTCTGGAAAGACGACGCTGTGAGCAAACTCCTCAGTTGCTTCATTTGTAAAAGTTGTTCCTGTATCTTCATTACCATCAAAATCAACCGACGACGTTTGTTGTAAAAACGGTGCTGTGGCGCAATGTACTCTAATTCCATTTTTTACGTCTTCACACGTGCACCCAATCAACCCCAGTTGGTTTTCATCTTGTGGAGTGAATTCAATTGGGCTGGATGAATATGAAACGCTGGCTAGCCCATATCGTACATCAACGTGATACGGGAAAGCTGCATAATTGAGGACAAAGCCTGAGTAGATAGATCTGTAGAGCACAGCGAGGCCATCAGTGACAGCTATAATTCTATCGCCTACACCAATTATTCGAACTTTTGATAATGTTTCGCTTCGTGGTAGACCGTTGCGAGAGGCTAACGTTAATAAATCATCCACAGTCCTGCCCTCGATAGCGCGCGCAGCATTGAGAACAACATTTTCTAAATCAAGTTGCTCCATGCCTAAAGACGCTTCATAATCTGCTTCCAACACGTCAACTGGTACGTCTGAACATGTTGGCAATTTGCCGGTGAGAAATGTACGCAATTGTACGTACGCGAAGTTCATCCAACTATCGAGTACAGACGCCGCAGAATCCAAAAAAGTGTTTAAATATTGGAAGAACGGTTGCCAATCGGGTGTACATCCAATCGCTTTTTGAAATTCCGTAACGAATCCAAAACCGATATCTTGTTTTTGAATGGCTTCACACCTACGAAGAGTTTGTATTGGCAATCCGATGAACAAATGCAGCCATGTATTTACAAATGAATGAATGGCAAAGTATAAATTTTGATCTGTGATTGGAAAAGTTGCGGTTATCAAAATTTTTGCAACGATGCCACAATTAAGAATTAAAATTCTTTGAAATATCAAAGCTGCTTGTCTGGCATAGATGCCTGGAGTGATTAAATCCAGTTGGAAATGTGACGGCGTTGCAAAACACTTTGTGTTTGTCGGCATAAAAATGCCATTACAGTCCAAATTAGCCGAGGAAAACTGATTTGATGCACATTCACGCTCTGTGCTTGGTTGTTCTACCGAGCAGTCCCAGACGTTCTGTAGTAAAATCAACAAAGAATTGCATGTCGCAATTAGCACAGAAAAAACATTTTGCAACATATCAGGAATGAGCGAAAACGATCCAAATGAGAATGGCACAATTATGCGACTCAGAATTTGCTTTCCTGCCCACAATATTGAATTGCTGAAACTTGTGACTAATTTAAAGAATATATCTAGATAAGCCATAGTAAGCTTTACATAGACTAAATGTGGACTGACGTGAGAGTTGTAAATGCGGCAAACAAACGAGTACACAAAGATAGCGTTGTCCCCGAGTATTAAAAGCATTGTAAAAACTACAAAAATGAATATTGCCAGTAATAAATACCGATTGACAGCACTCACAACGGACGCAAGTGCTTGCAACGGTAATGTGCAGGCTTGTGCAATCGCGGCAATTCCTGTCGTAAACATAGTTGTGTCTGCGTATTTTTGCAGTCCAGTACGTCTAACGTGAAAAAAAAGCAACAAAAAGCGACGCATCACGCATTCGAAAATCAATAATGATTGCAGAATTGCCGCCAAGATTAATAACATAGTATAAACATGTTTTTTTATATGAAAATGTCAAATTATGTTTAATTATGATAAATTAAAAGAAATGTGAACACAAATAAAAATGAAAAAATAAAAATGAAAAAAAATGAAAGAAATGTAATTATGCTAAATTCATGATTTGAATCAATATTTAGGACCCGTTGAATTTCATCATGCAGAATGTATGCAAAAAAGCACCAGCAGACAACTCAAAAATGTTCCAAAAGAGTGAAGAGCCTATTGTACACAGATATTCAAACATTACTTTCGAATTTTTGTCCGCTGTTGTAAATCCACATCGAATTTGTAGAAAATATACAGAGCATTGATTACATATTTAAGAAATATTTGAACATGATTTCAAACGATCTGTATTTTGCGCTTCGGTGCGTCAAGTGCAAAATTTTAAAGTTTCGTAGTGCGTTTTATGCAAGTAATCGCAGCATTTCCAAATTGCAAAGTCGGTGTAAAAAATGTTGTCTCAACAAGCGCACCAATGGGCAAAATCGCGAACTGTGGGCAAAATCGAAAACTGTGCAGGCAAAATTGCGAGTTTGACGCACGCAACAATACGAACCACAGATGTTTTTTTCATATTTGTTTTAATCAGAGTGCAGCATGACAAAAAAAAAGAATGTTAGTTATTGGGTTAGAGATTTTTTTAATTACAAGATGCCATCTACCATGAGTCCTACCGTGCCGCGTAAAAATGTTAATATTATTGGCCGAGTGTGGACTGAGGATACATATTTGTCTGAAGCTGCTGTAAAAGCACGGTTGTTAGCTTATCAACCACAGCTCGAAATGAAGACATAGCATAAATCTGTTGATTTCTGGTGCTTGATGCAAATAATAAAAGACAGAAAGTCGATCAAAACCCGTGAATGTGTGGGTATTTTAATTAACGTAAATGCGATTTATTGTAAAACACAAAATGTATTTGTTAACATTTCAAAACAATCAACTGTTCGCATGTTTTTTGCAGAAGAATGAGTATTTAAGAATACATGCTTGCAGTAAACATCATGCAAGAAGACAACAAACTTACATTGCTTCAAAAACTTTCTGCTAGAGACGAATTTTTTTACTGGATGGCAAATGCTGGTGTTCAAGTTCGAGTTCTTGGACTACTGGCTGGGGTAAACAAAAACCTGCGAGGCCAAATGCGTAATTTTACATGCAAACCAGCTTTGCAAATTGATGCCAGTTGGCCACTTGATGTCGAAAATAAAGCTATATCCAAGAAATTTGCCGATTTTGCAAAAAGCCCGTATGCATGTGCCGTGCAGCAACAGGCAAAGACATATGGACACACAGCTTTGTACAAATCAGAATGGGAACGCGTTGTCAGCTCCGGAACTCGCAACATGCGTTTCCAAATTTTAGCTCACGAGGGATTCGAAACTGGCATGCAAGATCCAGCAATGGCCGCAGGCGCAACAGAACGCTGGCGTTTTATCTGGCTTGCACTATGTGCTGGATGTGAGTTTTCTGAGAATTTTGGCGATTTTACGTTCTCTCAGTGGCTTTTAATTACGCATCCAGATTTGTTTGATTTTATTTTGCGTTTTGTCGAAAACTCAGTACTTCATCTTGCAAACGTTGGCGAGCGTCATTTGAACATCGTTCATTGCGCAGCTATGGATGCAGATCTGTATTATAAATGTCATGAAGAAATATTGATAAAATTAGAAAAAGACCTGCAACAAGATTGGAAGATAATTATGGAGGATTTGCGTCCGACTGAGGAAGATATTGAAAATGGAACAGTTGACCCACACTTTGTACAGCTGGAAGCTCTTTCAAAAAAGATTGAAAATGGAGAAGTGAATGAAGAAGACAAATTTGTAACGGACACGTTGATGCTAATGTGGTTAGGTCAGATTTTTTGTGATGGTAATCTTGATACAGACGAGATCGACGCAGAATTGTATGGTTATCAGTACAATGCAGTAAATATTGCCTCGGTGACATGTAACTTGACATTCTTGAACAATTTTTTGGAAGTGGTCACCAGACACTTAGAAGATCATCATGACAGAACAGCAGAGCTTGAGAATCTATTTACCAATCTTTGCGATCTTCACGGTTGGAACAATTTTCATTTGATTGTACGTCATCAAAATAAGTTGAGTAAAACCAGAAACATTCCAATTGAAACTTTTTGGAATTTGATAACAGAGCACGGTGCAAATATTGAGTATCATACAAACTGCGAAAATTCATATTTGCCGTTCCACATGCACATGCANAACCCCCAAGCACAAAAAAGAATTACCAAATTGTTTTTTGATGTACTTGATACTCACGTGGACGAGAACCGTGAGAANAAAGTATCAGAATGGCTGTCTGACATCAATGAGNATTCTATCGAAGCAGGAGATGCAGATCATAATTTCGGGCATAAATTTTCGGAATCAACTGTCTGGGCAGTATTATCAGGAAGAGACGACGAGAAAGAGTTGCGGAGGAGAATTCTTTCAAAAAAAAGATATATGCTTGATTTTGAAGAAAATGTACTTATTTCGCATGAAGTTTTGTGGTTGCCAGCATGGGCTCCTCCGCACGCACAGCCAACAATTGTGTTTCCAACAACAGCTAAAAAAGAGTTTCCAATGCATGTGGCAGTAAGATATCTAAAGTTTGTAATGGAATATGATAAAGTTAGTGCACAAGAACGTGCAGACAAATGTTTCGAGTTTTTGAAATCTATACGAACAACACATGGATATCAACAAGCAAAACTTCTTGATGCGGGAAGTTGGAATCATACGCCACAAAATGCACAGACGCTTGCTCATAATCTTGGATTGCACAATTTCGCACGCGAAATCGCACGCGAAATTGTCGCAGCGCCCCCGCCGTTTTTCGAAATAGATTATGATTCACCCCAGCCGTTTTATGGTCATTCGCCCCAGCCGTTTTATGGCCATTAAGAACTTTTATTGCTATATGTTTTTACAATTAAATTTATCTATGAATGACATGCAATCTGAGCAACTTTTTTGTTTACTGTGGTCGTACGCCACTTTTTTTCATTTGTGCGTGAATTTTTACAGTAGCTGCTTGCAAACCATTAGTGTCTGAATCATCATGCATTTGCATATTGCTATGAAAACAGTTTTCGCAGAGAAAAACATTGTCAAGAAGAACGTTATGATACGTAACATCGTGCATGCGTTTATTGTAGGTCGTAGTACTGCTTGAGTCGTCAGTGCATGGCCCACAACAATGATTTAACTGTGCACAATCATATACAATCCATTCAGTCATTGTTGTTTGTTTGTTTTATGTACTGCATTCATTTTCTAACAATTTTATTTTTTTTTTAAATTTTCTTTTTTTTTGGGTATTTGTAATGATCTTGTTTTTTTTCAAAGCACAACTTGCAATCGCGGCCAATTTCCAAAATATCAATTTAAATAAGCCAAGCCTCGTTAGGTGAGCAGGTTGCGTACAGCAAATTCAAACCAAATCCAAATATAATGTTGATAGCGGCATTTCACTCGTGAATGTCGTGCTCGGGCGCCGCCGAGCATTATCAGTAGGCGCAAAAGCAACCTGTCTTTTGTTATTTTTTTGAATCATGCACGCGTACAATATATAACACTTTTATGATCATGTCCTCGAAAGTGAAATCATTAGATGAACAATTGAAGCAACTTAATTGTGATCTAAGCATTCGACAAAGTTTGCTTGAAAACAACATCACCACAATAGAACAGTTTGTTGACGTAAAAGATTTTTCAAGAATATTGCCATGGCCCTGGATGGAATTGAAAGTACAACATTTACAATCAATGCTTGACCCAACAAAGTCGTCGGCAGAAAAAAAGCAAGAAATACAATTACGTGAGCAAAAAAATTTGGAGGAAATTAAGAGCTGGTTGAATGTGGAACAAGCAAAGATGGCAGCAAAATCTACACTTCCACAAAATCTAAGCAACCCATATACTATTTAACATCTATTAAAACATGTCGCAAGATGCGGGATTTGAGGTAATAAATGTCATTCGGGAAAAAACATTACATAAAACTCTCGAATTGTTTGTGTACAACAACGACAAATGGGCTTTCCGATTGTCAGACAGCACAGAGGATTCTTATCAGCCACAATATATTTGGTGTACTGGATTCAAATTTGATAATCTTAATATGTATGCCATCGTTGTGCAAGAGAACAAATCTTATGACGAGGTTGTTATTAAAGAACCACAAAATCCAAAGTTTAACATACGATTCAAACGCTTTAAACAAAATTGTTATACCTATTTGGGTCTTTTAAACAAAAGACTACAAGACAATGTTTTGCAGTTTGAGACAGAAGATCAATGTATATTTATCTTACGGTGGCAAAATGAATTGTTGTCACATCCATTTTCAACGACAAAGATTGCAGTTCACCCAAGACAGTCTCTCTTTGCACCTGTTTTGTTCCCCAATTCCATGACACCTAATTCGCGGAATATGAACATTGTTTTGAGAAAAAATGAAATTGGCAATTGGGTGTTTAATGTTATTATTCCACAAAAACCAGATTCATCAACCAGAATTCGACAGAATTTTGAGTGTATTGAATTGAAGTTTACTGACAACAAATTTTTTACCATTCACGAATCCATTCCATCATTGATCGACACTGATCAAGAAACCAGAAATGCCATGCTATTCAATTTACAAAAACTATCAAAAGTATCATTATTGCATCCCATTGAAAAAATACATGATACTTTGACACAATACACTTATTTGACCTCTTCAGAAAGTGAAAAAGAGACATCATTTTTAATAACATCATCGCAGGAGCATCCCAGGTTATGCGTTGTTTGCATGGATAGACCGCGAACAATAAAACTTAAACCATGCAATCACTCGTGTTTGTGCGACACTTGTTTTCACGAAATGGGTGGCAAAAATGCAAAATGTCCCATGTGCCAAAATGTAAGACGGGGTATACAAGAATTGAAAATTCCGCCAATTGAAAAATGGTATCAAGATGTGGACGGGCGCACACTTGAGTTGGGTTATGTCTCAAATCCGTATATTATCAGAATCTAAAAATAATAAATGTCAAAAAAATAGAAAAATAAACATGCACAAAATTTAGGCAACCCATATATTATTTAAATCTCAAATTTCAAGTGTAATAAATTAACAATCAAATTCATAGAACACTGTGTGATTACAAGACTATTAAAGTTCATAACTTGTGTCAAAATTTTCGGTAATCGAATATAATTTATTTAAGAAATATTTTATATTATGACAACAGATGTACTGGACAAATCAAATGACATTGAGCAAAATCAAATGAACAAATCAGCAGCTTGTAGTCACCACGGCCACAATTGTGCAAATCAAGCTTTTCCAGGCTCTGCATGCACCGACGTATGCAAGTTGTGTTTGTACACTGGTGGTGGCAACGTTATGTTTGACAGTATTATTGCGTTTGTCGTTGAAAAATCTTCAGAAATTCATTTTGATGTTTTGATTGCACAAGTTCAGGCAGAATTGCGCGACAAATGCGATTTGCACATGGATCACGAAGAAATAAAAAACCACTTTCTCCTGCACAATTGCAATCAAAAAGTGGTGCTCAACCACATCCTGCGCGACCTAGTTGATTTAGCCAGCACTGCGAAAAAGCAATGTGTGATTCGAAACGAAGAAACTATGCAAGCACAGATAGATGCGAAAAATATTGCAGTGTATCTCGATATATCAAAAGAAATCAAAACTCTTTACAGACACTTGGATTCGTGCGCAAAACAGGGACGACAAAATTAATTTATACTTTTTTACAATGTTTGTAATTTGATAAAAATTTAATAAAAAGTTTGCATGAGAAACAATGTTTGCAAATGAGTACAAATCATGAAAAAAATTAGAATCAATATATTCGAAAATGAGAATACAAATGGAAGATGCAAATGATGCGAATGATGCGAATTTACAAAAAAATGGCCAAAAAAATGGCCAAAAACCCAAAAAAAGTTTAAGATGTGTGCATGGTGTGTACGCAAAGAGTAGGTGTCGAATCTGTGCACCGCATATGTTTTGTAAACACGAGCGTAGAAAGGGCCAGTGCCACGAGTGTGGTCCAATTGGCGTTATCTGTGAACATAACAGGCAGAAATCTTTGTGTCCAATGTGTTTTGGGGGCGGATTGTGTGAGCACAAAAAACCAAGAAATACATGCATGGAATGTAGCAAGTATATGCGGCTTCGCATCAGTAACACGAATCCCGCCGCGCACTTGCTGAATTCGTCAAGATTTCGAACGGAAAATCTGCGTCAGCGGGTGAATAATATGGCAAAAAACAATCAATAAAATATAAGAATGGTATTTAGGTGCTGTACAATCACCATGGCAGCAGTTCACTCAACAGCACCTCGGATTTCCGATTGCAAGTACTGTCCATTCACCATGGAATAGTATTGGGAATTATATGTTCCAGAAAGTCGAAATTCAATAGCATTGCGAGTATGGATCAGACGATTGATAGAAAATTACGATGATAGCAAATATGACTCTTACTGTGAATTGATCGATGATATTGAAACTATACAGAGCACTCACTCGAGACGTGAAGATCCATTGAATGTGCAATTACGAATCGTTAACACAATAAAAGATTTTTTATTGATACCTCGAGACGACTCTATATTGTCAGTCAGCGATGAACACAAGTATGATGGGCTCATGCTGGTGCCCAATGGTGCTCCAATGTTCAGATTGGAAAAAAAACGAGGTGAGGGGGCACGAACCGAGGCAGCGCAGGCCGAACTAAAAAATGGTCGTCGAAAACAGCCGAATAAATCAAAACAAAGTCGGATAGGTGAAGAATTGCGTGCTATGGGGGATGATAAGATAGATGCTCAAATGCGTAATAGACACCGCTCACGTAACCAAACACAATATGAACATTCTTTGCACAATCACCAAAACAGTGCACATTATTCAGATGGAGAATATGAGATGTTTGATTCAACATACAATCCATATGTTATAAAGTTTTAAAGATACAAAACATTATATAATAAAATGTGCACAAAGCTTTTACATATATTTTTTTAGTCAGCTATGCTTAATAAGATAGCACTATAAAAATGACCACAACATCAGAAACACAGCATATAGAACGTCTTTTGCAAGATATGATGTGTGATACATGTGAACGTGAAGATGCATGTGATGTTGATACACAAGCGCAAATTCCAATAGAAATTGACCATTTGAAGCATTTGATTGAAAACACGGATATCAAGCAAAAAATAGATACGTGGTTGTTTGAATTTGACAGGAGTGAAAAGATGAGAAAATTGAATGATGAAAGTAGTGGCAACAACATGCACATATACGGAGCGGGGCTTTGTGGACTGATACACAAGCGTGTACAAAAAAGTTTCCAACAAAGTGATCAAATCTACTTCAAGTCTGATTTTTTACAACAGATGACAGGCAAATGGTATGCACATCTTGTTTTTACATCGACAAATTTGAATGATTTTGAATTTGAGGATTTGCACAATTTGATAACAGCTTTGCAGCAAATTTTTGACAACTTGTATACTATTGAGGACGACAAAATAGTTTGTCAGATTGATGTAAAAACACTGTTGGTGTGTATTTTGGCAAAAATCTCGCTGTGGATTAATAATCACTGGAAAGAGCCTGAAAGAGAAATAGACGACGAAACGGAACAACACAATGAAAAAGTTGGCGTGGAAGATGACTCCGAAGATGATGTTGAAAATGATTCAGATGCCGAAGAGAGTGCAGATAACTACAAAAATGGGTATTTTTTTAGGCCGGGAGTTATGCAAGATGACAGGCTTGAAATGGTGATGCCGTACTGTGTTTTGCGGGGATTTGCACAACTTGATCAAGACAACAATTGTGTTTTGAGGTTTGATGCGGCTACGTTTCTATTCAATGCGATTCACTCAATGCTCACTTTGCATTCAATGCTCACAAACAGCATGAGCCCATCATACTGTCTTGCAAAAATTGCAGAGTACCAAAAATTGAACATGAATATCGATGCAATTGAAATTGCAAAGCATCATTTGGAGGCGAGTACGGAAGATTGGTTTATATTGTCAATGACAAGAGACTGCAAAGTGGGCACTGTTGCACAATATGCACACAAATATGCATATTTGTTTCATTCTATTTCACAGGCTATTTATTACAATTATCCATCGTACGCAAGAAGAAAGCAAGTTTCGGCAAAATGTTTGCAACGTGCCTGGAAACTAACTACAAAAACTGACCATTGTCAAGATGATGAACAAAATGTACAAACACTAGACCCTAAACCAGATGAAGATTTTGAAGCGGTGAATTTACTGCCGTGCTTGATGGAGATTGCGCCTGATATACACGTTCTTTGTGAACATACGGGTGCAGGATGTAAACGAAAACACGAGAATAAGTGGACTTGGGTGTTGTGGAACAAGTTTGTTATGTTGGTCGGGCCAGATTTCAAAACTTATGTTGCGCACGATATTCGAACTTTGTTACAATTTGCTTTTTTATTTAAGAAGAATTGAAATTTTAAAAAATTATGCAAAACTTTAAAAATAATAAAATAAGCGGTAAATACATTTGATAAAATAAATCAAAGCGAGAGTGAATTTACGTACAAAATTTGTTTGCATCCATGAGAAGCATACAATAAAAATACAGTAAAGCAAAATCAGTAAGTAAAGTTCGAAACAAAATAATTGTTCCACATTTTGTAGAGTCGCTCACAGTCATGTGCAGAAATGCAACACTTACGACAAATATACATGTCACGACATTGCTAAAAATAGTAACCAGGCACTTATTGATGTTCATTGCAAGTAAAAACGACAGAAGACTGCAAAGAAATGCAAAAATAAACATGTTGACTGTTTGATCATCTTCTCGATTTTTGGCGCGGGAAAATACACAAAAATATATTAAGAGAGCTGATATGCAACATGATTGTGCCAAAGACGTTTGCAATACTGCTGGATCCGAAGAAGCGAAAATCAACGCCGATGTGATGGCAAAAATTTCAAGAGAATAAAAAATTTCATAAACTTGCATGGGCATCGTTTGAAAAATTTCATAACTCCAATCTGGGTCTTGAGTAAAATGCCCATCTTTTTGCAATTGAAGCCACGTTGACGTACTTAATGTTGACAACAAAGCTGCTGGGGTGATCAAGTACAAGACATCAATTTCTTTTTGATGCGCACAGACGTTAACGCAACTGTGTTTCAAACTTGTGTTTTCCACGTGCAGTAATTGATGTAATTGATTTAACTCTGATATGTTGGTTGCCAATAATGAAGCATTTTCCCACTTCTTTGCTATGTGCATATGTTTGATAGATTCAGCATCAAAACTGATTGTTAATATGTTCACGGAAAAATATCTCTTGTGGTCAAAAAATGATGAGCTCATCAATTCAACACCTAACAAAAAAAGAGGTTGACTCAAGCTAAACAATACTGTTGTACTTACGCATATGACATACAGAATTTCTTTCTTGGAGTATGTCAAACTGCAATTGCCACACGAAAAAATTTCTGGGCAAATGCAAGAATTGTTTGTACACAATTGCACGGTGAGCAGACATGCATTGATGCATTCAACAAGTTGTTTACAAAAAAAAAGCAAAAATGTGAATACTGCGATAATGATTACGTAAGAACTGTGTAAATCCATTCTTAAAATATCTCAGCATAAATTCAAAATATAATGTTTTTGAAAATTACTATTTATGCCCTGTATTAAATTTGCGAGCAATTTGCATACTTTGCATGATTTCCTGCACGCGTGTTTTTTCTGTAATGTGAGTCATGACCATATTGTTTAATGTCTCATTATATTTTGTAACGCAATTATCTGTGTGAGCTGTACACAACCAAGTTATTCTTTTGCATATTGAGCAATACGCATTACACCCGTGCAATGGACTGTTTATAGATTGTTTGTCAAGCAATGCCAAAATGCCATTTTCACCAAAAAATAGATCACAATTATAAGCCATTCTTGTTGAAGTGTACGGATACACATGTGCGGCATTTAAGTTTTTCCACAAAGAAATTTCACATAGTGCACATTTGTTTTTGCAGCTTTCAATTGCCATTTTCATGTTTGCGTCCATGTTTTGATGAATGTCTTGATGAATGTCTGGATGAATGTCTGGATGAATGTCTGGATGAATGTCTGGATGAATGTCTTGATGAATGTCTTGATGAATGTCTTGATCTATGTCTAGATGAATGTCTTCGTACATGTCTTGATTTATGTCTTGATCAATGTGTGGTTCAATGCCATCCATGATGACAAATACAATGGTAATGGTTTGCGCAATATGAGTGTTTTGTCATTTTTTTGAATTGATTTCTTTTTTCGCATTTGGGTTTTTACAAAAAAAAATAAAAATTTTGTACTTGACAACAAAAAAATTGGGTTCAAAAAAATAAAAAAAATTTGTGTTTGCTTTTCTCATAAAATAGCAATCAAGTCAAGTTTGTTCTTTGGTTGTATCAGGACAATATCGACTAACTGTAGTTGTTAATATGCAACACAATATGTCTGATTCTGTGCAAGCTCAGCATCGATATCTCAACCACCACAAGATGATACAAAGCGTACAGGTGTTGAAACAATTTTGTGATCAAGACGATGTAAAAAAACTTGCAGACCAGCATGTCAACATCATTTCATGTGTCGAGAACCTCAGTACACACTTCTTGCACATCTTAAAACATGTTGATGGCCTGGTTGAAAAGCTGTATTCCACATCAAAATTATACAGGCGTTTGACATTTTTCATGCACTTGACAATGACCGATATTGAATACGAATTTCATGAACAGACTTACAGTGCCGATTATCACATGACGCTTGTAAATTTGCAATATGTGAAAGAAGTGATTGAATTGTGCAAACTGGTAAGTGATACATGGAAATCAAAATTCACTGAGATGATGTTTATTTTAAAAAGCGAAAAAAAAACTTGCAGCATAATTTACAACAAAATAGACGTAAGTTCAAAAAAAGCTGAACCTGTTTTGTCTAGTTATGAAGTCGTGGAGCACATTTTGCAGAATGCTGAGAAAGATCAGCTACATATTGAAATTGCAGATTTTTGCAAAATTTTTTATGATTTGTACAAGCTAGATCAAAAATTTTGAAAAACAACTTTATAATAATGAACACATGCTCATATGCTTTTGTACATGTGCAACTGTCAAAGAAGCAAGCAAAAGCGTGACGTAAATTGCGCGTTTTGTATTTACTTTCAAATTATCCATGAAAGAATCGAACAAGTTCCACAGACTCATCCAAATTATAATTGTCAAAAACAAACTTTCAGTACAAATCATAATTTTTTCATTGTTTGCAAATTGCATGGAAAATTATATTCTTTTATTTACTTAGCATGCGAATTTCAATTTGCTGTGTAGCTTCCTCTTGAAATTTTNCACTGCATATTAAGCAGCTTNATTAATAGCTTACTGTTCAATTGTACGTGCAAAGCTCTCTTACGCAAACATATTGTCAACTAACTGAGAACTTTCTGTAAAATTATGTGAGGACATCAAATTGATTTCATCACGATCGATCGCATCATTGTGCATGCAATATTCAAACATTTGACCGGGCTGCAGCTGCAAAGCAGTATCCTGTACATTGTCACTAAATTTGCAATTTGATGAAAATGAATTCAAATCTTGAAGTTCTGTTTCCACTGTCTCATCATTTTCAAAATTAATTTGAAAATTGTTGCTTAGTACAGTGTTGGCATCATTGTTGGCATCATTGTTGGCATCATTCTCAATATCATTCTCAATATCATTCTCAATATTTTGAGCATGGCACGAGTCATCGCTTGATGTATCCAATATATCTTCTTCGCTTGAGTCATCATCCGACGTCATTGCACTGCAAGATTCGCAATCTTCATTGACACTCAAATTACAATCGCCGACACTTGGCTCGTAATCATGATCTGATGCATAATTACAGTCTTTCACCACAAAACTATCGTCAGAACATACAGAATCATCATCACTAGATTCCTCATCAGAATCACCGTCTTCGCTTTCATAATATTCTTCACTGGATTGAATATCGGTGTTTAAAAATTCTTCTTGTATGTCTTGTTTCATGCGCTTTTTGCTTCCCTCCCGAGCAAATTCTTGTTCAATTTTTGCAGCACAATCTTGAAACACTTTTGACGATTCACACAAATTTTCCCAATAATGAACATCTTGAATTTTGTTGATTGCTTCTTCTGCAGCTTTGCGTTTAGGTCGTGGCATTATGTGTTTTGACAGTATCTTTAGTACGATATAGCACTTTCTTAAAAAAAAACTAATGAAGATAGTTTGGCTTGTTAAATAACGCATAATGGTCACTCATTGGTGATCGGTCGCGTGCATATCGTACGTGTTCAGATCTGGGTTCGTATTTCTTGCTTGTCATTTGCATATCGTAACTATCATGTTTTGTAATTTTGTACAGTGCATACGAGACCTCCAAAATGACAGCAAATGCCAGAAATAAAATATTTTGGATTATACTACACACGCATTTGTTCACAGTTGTAAATGTAAACATGTTTTGATCTTTTTATTTGTGCAAAATACAATAATGTCAAAATTGTTTAAATATTTTATTGATAGAGAAAATCATTTCCCGTCTTCGACTGATTGATTTTTGTTTGGAAAATATTTTTGTTTCGTTAAATAAATTACAACGACCCACCATACGATCGCAAAGAGCAATGCCAGCCCCAAGCTCGGATCACCGCTGCATAGTTTGTTGCGTGAAACTAGTTTAGATGATTCAAGATCTTCCACTTTTTTGTCTGTGTTTGGATCGCATGATCCACCCTCTTCTGATACTTTTTTATCATATTCTTCTTTAATAGAGCCTGAGCTACCAACTTGTGTAATTTTAATTCTACATCCACAGCAGTGTTTTTTTGGGGTATTTATTGCTTCAAAATTTGCGGTTTTTTTCTTTTCGCCGCAAAAACAACAAGCTGCTTGCGCTGTCATGTTTGATGGAAAATAAATCCATTTGCCATTTGCATCTTTTCGCGACGCTCGCTTTGTTTCACCAAAAGCCGTTTCACACCATGCTTTTTCTTCCTCCGGGTAATAAACAAAATGGCCTCTTTTCTCCGCACATGATTCTTCTTGCACGTCGTCTTTCCAATGCACTTCATCAAAACATTTAGATCTAACCAATACATCTTTTGAATCTTCATCACAGTATTGTGGATAATCTTCATAATAATCGCAATTTCTGCCACTTTTTTGCTGCCACATATCAATTGGGTCGGTGTTTTTGCAATAATACATCAGCGACGATTTTTCATCACCACCACGACAGCATCTTTCGCCATTGTTGGCAATGAAAATTGGAACACCTAATCCAACACCAAACACAAGAGCCAATACAAACACTACTTTCAGCACACTTGGCAACATGGATTCTTTTTCATCAGGTTTGTCATGTGTTGCTGCGGCGTCTTGTTCTTTATCTTTTTCTGCTTTTGAATTGAACATGCTTTTAAATTGATCAAATGGCCGATCAAATGGCCAGGCTGTCGGCAGGTAGATATTTTCTTCGTGAGATACGGGCACCATAGTTTGATATGCATTGTGTCGCATTGGAAAATAATGTCTTATATTTACAACAACAAAAATGTGTCAAGTTTTTTTAATTTTTTCTTACATTCAGGTCAATTTTTGGTCACGAAAACACCGAGCAACTATCAAAAAGCACGTAGATAACAATGCAAACACATACTCAAAACTAAATTGGTCGGTTTTGAAAACAAGCATAAATCCGAGTACTGAACAAACAGCAAGAACTGCGTCCAAAGACTTTCGTTTTTCGAGTTGTATGATGAAGATGTAGAGCATGCATGCTTTCAAAATTGGTTGGACTATCAGCAAGTGAACACAAGCAAATCGAGACAAAGCTTGAATGTACGTGAAAACTTCCAAGCGTGTGTCTGCAGACGAATACAAGCCAGTAACAACAGTCACAAGCAAGAATGTGGGAATTGCTCGCATAGAGTCAAAATAAATTCCCTGACATTGCGAATGGCCTCTGAATGCCATCTCACTGGCGAGAGAAATCCAATACATACCACAAATAAAAGCCGGCACATACATAGTCAAAACTAAATGTGTATTGTTTGTATAATTTTCCTGATGAGGCCATGAGCAGCGCAAAAAACTCACTACCAATATTGTCAAGCAGTTCAAAGCAAACAAAGCCTGCACAAACGCNTTTTTTTGCAAACGACTTTGTGGTTCCCCTACAATCGTTTTGTATAGGTCGACAAATGGATTTACATATCTGAATTTGAGCTGTCCAGAAAAATATTGCATGCACACATTGACCAGCCACCCAACATATAAACCACAAATGAAAACGGTATTTGTATTTTGAGATTGCCAATTCCAGCTTGCAAACGTAGTCCAAAGCATCAAGCCTATCCAATGTACATAAAAACAATACAAGTCGAGATGATGATTGTTTTCGAAAACAATAGCAAGTTGCGCAGTGCCAAATTCTGATGCATTGTCTGAAATGTTATCCATTAACGATCCAATTTCATGCTTTACAAAATGTTCTGGTTGCCTGATCATTTCAATGTCATTTGTTGTATTTTCTGTGACATTAGTGTCTTTTGTGAAGTTTTTTTGTGCATTGTTCCAACTTTCTATGCGTTCAACAACTTCATCTTTGTTTTCAATTTGGTCGTGATACATTACATTTGACTGTTCTTGAAGTTCTGGATTATATGGTTTTTGAGATGTTGCTTGCTTTGCAGATTTTTGAGATTTGTCACAGGCTTGCCCACATTCATCGATTTGTTCGTTATGTTGTAATAGTAAATCTTGCTGAGAATCACGCACTATTTCGTCGTCTACCGTTATTACAAACACATGTGCCTGAGCCTGTTCTTGTTTTGCATCAGAAAATGACATTTGCTCTTGACATGACCTAGATTTTTTGACACTGTCAGTGCGGCTGAAAACGGAATCTGTATCTTTTACATTATTCAGTCGTGTAGATGCAGAACTTCCAATCCAGCTAGAATTTGATTTTTTGCGCACGGAAAATCCAGGAACATCTGAATCCAGACGAGTAAAAATTAAACGATCTTTTTTCACAACTTTGACCACATACCAAACAAACAAGTAAAAGAAATATATGATGGAAATCGACAAAACTTGAAGCACTGAGATCAATGTGCGCAAATGCATTCCTAACGTTTGAATATCTGCAGTATTCACAATTACATGACGTGATTGACTGACCAGCATGATAAAAGTGTAAAACATAACTTGAGTCAAAAAACTCCAATTCAGCATCTTAGTTTGTCTCTTTTTATAGCTTTTTCTCTCGGATTGCAAAATTTGATTCGTTTTTTATTATTCAGATAGAGCATGCAAGATTTTGAAATCTCAAATCCAAAAATTTAAAATGCAAAAATCCAAAAACCAAAAATCTATGATCCAAAAATCCAAAGCTCAAATCATACCAGTTTAGTATTATTATCAAAATATATGTCCCAGTTTACTAATCTAATCAACAAATGAGCAGCGGCCTCACGAAAAGATTCAATTGCGTCGTTGCTAGTCTTGCTCGTGCTTTCATAGGGCAAATTCCACAACACAATGGGTTCTCCACTACCGTTACAACTGGCAGTAATCACGTAATGACACAGTGCATTATATTTCTCCATACACTTCAAAATATGCACACTTCTCTCCCATGCACATTGCACGTTCCGGCGTGAATAGGAACGTGTTTGTGAAATGTGATGCATAATTTCTGTAAGCTTCTCAACATGAATCACGCTTGCCGGAAAAGTATTTGGAGCGTTGCACATAAGAACTAATTTGTTTCGTTGAAATACGGTCAAATCGTTGGTATACAGCAGGTGACAAATTTCTACACTTGTTGTTTTTAATGCGTCTGGTTTTGGCCTGGTATCATTCAAAATCTGCTCAACGGTTGGAATCATGTAATTGGTTTGAAGCGCTATCAACACTTTTAAAGAGTTGTCTGCATTCTCAGTGCCATTTGTAATATCTATTGCTGCCACTGCTTTCTGAGACATCAATTGCAAGCAGTTTGACGTACGTCTGAAAGATTCCGAATGATATGTTTTTTCTTGCTATTTTTTATGATGTCTCTTCGTATCTTCATTTTTTTTTTTACATTTTTACACCAATATGCAAATTGCTCATTTTTTTTTTCATTTTTACACCAATATGCAAATTTACATTTTTACACCAATTGCAAACGCAAGCTATATTATTTCCCAAAAAAACAATCCCAAACTAAAATTACAGTCAAGTAATAAAGAAAATGCTGCAGTGAAATTTGGGCACCATGTTCACTTCCAGACGCTTGTGCAACGTTTAAATTTATCTGTGAATTTACTGTTGATGTATTTGTTTGCTTGCAAATTCCAATCCAGCAATTTTTACAAAGATCTTCATCCATGTGCGTGAAATTTTGACAAACGACACAAAGCATGCAATAAAGCTTTGGTTTATGCAAAATTACCATTCATTGTATATTCATTGTAAAAAAATTGATTGAAAATTTTGTAAAAAAGTTTCACAAAATCAGGCGATCAGACTAAAACTATCACCAAAAATAATATGCATACTATATAACAATGAAATAAGCAGAAAAAAATATGGGAAAACATTTACGTGGACCACCGCAGTTCAATTCCGCACATCCGGATANNACGCACTGGTATCACTTTGATGCTCTCATTCAGCACACTGCTTCGCAGTGTTACACTTTGGATGATGTTATCAACACTTTGGATATGGTTGTGCTTCGATACAATTTGAATATCGATCTGCAAGAATATTTCCATGAATACCCCCGCTATGATTTCATAGTCTTCATTTTTTTGCTACTCGTATTCGTATTGTTAATTTCAAGACCAATTTGGTTGTTTTTGCTCAAACTTTTGACAGTTTTTTGCATGAAATTGTTGCAATTTTATGCCTACAGTTTCTTGCAATGCATTAAACTTTTGCAATGGGTTGTTCGCAAGTTCAAATGCCAAGCAGCAGGCCAAGCAAGAGGCCAAGCAACAGGCCAAACACCACTTGAATCGGAAAAAAGCAAAAATCCAGGCATTTTTCACGACGTTTATAAAAAGATGCTCAAACTGTTGTCATATTTGTTGCACACCACAGCTTGCATCGCAGAAGTTCGAACAGCCGCCACAATGTACATGATTGTCATTTCAATGATACAGACTTGTTGCTTGCATCGTTTCAAATTATATTTGGTGTGGTTTTTTGTATGCAATGTACACATCATGTGTAACCCATCAATCTTGGATCGTGGTTGTTTGTGGTTGTTTGTTGCTTCGACGTTGTCATTTTTGTTTGAATATGACAATTTTCTGTCGCCTAGCATTTTGTGTGGTCTATTGGGCGCATTTGGGTATTATCGAGTATTAGAATCGATCTACGACCAATGGATTATAAATTACCTAATTTCAATTTTGGATAAAATATTGCGCAAGTATGGAGTCTCAATCAATGGGGTCAAATGATTCTTCGTTGAGATTTGATGAATTTTGATGGCATTTGATTTTTGTGTAATATAGCTTGGATTAAAAACTGTTTGAATAAAATTGTATTTGAAAATGCTGCAAAATACTGTAAAATCCACTCTTTGTCAATATTTTCTTATGTTATCAATTTGATGTGAGAAAACAAAAGAACAATCAATACTGATTAGCCTATTTAGCTTATTTTTCTGTCAATTTGCATTTGACTTGTTTTTGTAAACATAAGTATTTTGTATATTTGACAAGAAAAAACATCCAATGAACTGACATGCTTGACATACGTTGTTTTTGTACTTGTTTTGTTGTGAGACTCTTGCAACATGTGTGTTAATGACAATTTTGTTTTATTGACAGGTGCACGGGATTTTTGATGATGCAGGACGCTGTAGGTGCTGAAAAAATTGTTTACAACCCGTATTCTTTGAATTATCTTCTGCAGAGTCAGGCTGAATCAAGCGCCAACTATTGGCAAGAATATCTTGAATGTATACAACATATTGAAAGCAAAACAGATTTTTATGAAGATTGTAACGCACTGAAACCACAGTTTGCAATTTTTGAACAACAAAACGTAGACGTTTTACAGGTCATATCACGGTGTCGAGAAAATTACAATCATAAACGATGGGATGAGGCAAGTATTCTATTTGCATTGTTTTCAGCAGACGAGTGGCTGCAAAACAATTTACAAGCCAGTCTTAGTCGTACGCTTGATGACAAATTTTTGCAAATACGATTGAAAATGATAGATTTGATGAATATGGTGCCACGATCTAAGTTAAATTTGTTGATTCCACAAGAACGTGCAAGTTGGTATGCCATACACACATGTTTGGTAAATGCACTACATTCAGGACAAATGACAAATCGATGTCATCTTGTTGACAAAAGCATTGAGTTTCAAGAAAAACAATTTGAATATGTCATTGTGCAAACACAATACGAAAAGCTATTCAGATACATAGACGCATGCAAAGTGCTGAGTAAAGAAAATGCATTATCAGATGGTTTGCTCAATGCTACCATGCCAAGATATTTGTGGTCGGGAAATTCTGAGAATTCGGTTCCGCTGGCAATTTTACATAATGAGAATCATCAGAATAAAGAAAAAATTCTTGCTGAAGCCCGATCAGACATGGAAATTTTGCTTACAGAAAAAATAATTCCAGCATTTGCTCTTTTGGAAAACAACAAACTGTTAGAATCGTTGCAGGACCAATTGACCGTTGCTTCGTTTTCTGTGGAGGGTGACGAAATTACACAGTTGCTTGATTGCTTCGTAATGGGTCCATACGCTTCAGCGGATTTGGGCTTTACGATACACGCGTTTGATAATACGATTCCTACACCAAAATATCACCGAGGTGAAACTTTTTCGCGTTCTTTCACATCATGGGGAGCAGTCGGTGGTTCAAATGCACGACAGTTATTTCACGCAGAAGTGATGGCACAAATTGCCGAGCAGGGTGTCAATTTGATTGCAGCTGAAGCATACAATCATTTTTTGTATATTCGAAAATTGTTTTTGGAGCCAGCAGCAGATGACAAAATGAATGGAGAAAATGGATTGGCACCAAGTCTTTTGTGTGCTTGTGATGAAACGATAACTTCACAACAAAATGTAGTTACGCCAAGTTTGCAATGTTGCTATTTGAACGTTGAGTATGGAGTGTGGACTCGACGCACAGACATACAATTTGCTAACATTGATTATGATGTGAACAAGCCAATTGCTAACATAGGTTCACAAGTTCTCGATTCTGCTTTCAATGTTCTGGTATCGCAGCCTGAAAGTGGGTTACAATGGGTTCAGATGCTCGAAAAGCCTACGTACGGTCGTGCACGACCCGTCTCTCAAGCACAAAGCACACTCATCCAGACATTGCAAACAAAATTGACACTCAGTGTGCAAGAAGTTGCAGCTCTTGGCATAGATGATTTACAAGCAGATGACTATTTTTATTTGCAAATAGGGGAAGAGACTCTTGCATCATCTACTGCATCGGAGGTAACAGATGGCGACGGTACAGCAGGATCACCGTGCATTGCATGTGCTCTATCAAACTACGACGGTCGCTCTATATACATTTACGCAGGTCAGACAACGACAGTAACAACGTATGATAATCATTTTTTTCAGATTACGACTGATGAACTACATGTGCAGAATGGTGGAAATGCTGTGTCTGGCCAGACAGTAGAAGATGGACCGCCACCTGTCACAACATTCTTGTTGCCTGACTCAATGTCATGTGAACAATTGTGGTATTGGTGTGGCACACATACTACAATGAATCATGGCCGTGTCTTTGTGATGCCGGCCGACGGTACTGCTTGTACTGACAGCTTTGATACCCAGATCAAATATTACATGCCAAAATCAAACGTCTTCAGCCGTCTTCTTAATGGGTATAAATGGGAAATTGGTGGTTCTTTGCAGGCAGGCATTTATGAACAGCCTGTGGCTCAATCTGAGCAAGAAAAGCTGCAAGCAGTCAAGACCGCGTATGCTTCTGATTTATTACTCAAAAATCAACGTGAAATGTTGAGTGAGCATGGCTTGTTCCGAAATGCTTCGCATCAGCCTGTTGCTTCTTTTACGTACGAAGATACGAAATTGCAACTAGGAGGTCAGGATATTTGGACACTGTGTCAGCAACATGCCAACAGCCTGTTTTCATCACTTCCGTACATGAATACGGATGAGAAAATCGCAAACAACAAGCCTGTTAACGAGAGTTTTGTGCACGTACCGTTGAATGATTTGAAACGAGCACTGGATGGTGTTTTTGATCAAAATAATTTTGAAAATGTTGCTGCGTTTGAAAATTTGAAATCAAATTCGGATTTATACAATCACATACTGGAGCTTGTGATAGACAAAACACTACAACAGGCACACAATTTTGTCCCCACTTTCTGGTTCAAGCAACACAGATACGTTGCCAGTGATTCAGTGTTTTGTGAACCTGCAGCAAATTATGACAATGATAGAAATGTTGTTCATCGCACAAAAAGCTCGCGCTCTGCGCATTATGCGCAAGACGATTTCATGTTCACAGATGTGGATTTTACTCAAATTGAAAAAATAGTGGCAGCAACTTCAGCAGAAGTTGTATATCCATCAGACTCATTGTCTGTTTGTGCGTGTGGTTGGAACTCTGACGCGGGGGCTGCAAATGCTTGTCAAATACCTGACATCGTATGTGCCGAGGGAGCACAATTAATGCGCCAGTCGCAAAGTTTTGCAGATGACGAGGTGAATCATTGGATGCAAATTTGCTCTTCCGCAGCACTACCCGAAAATTACGACAGCATTGTTGATGCAGTGCGCAATGTAAATCGATCCACCTGGCGCCAGCTACAAGCAAGTACCCCAATCACTTATTCTAAGAAAGATGATTTGCTTTTGGTATTGCGCGTGCTCGACAAAAGTTCACAGATTGCAAGCGTCGCACCAGCATGGAATTTTTTGTGTGATGTTACACAAACTCAGCTGTACGAGGGATATCTGCACCCTAATCAGGTTTTTTCGCTTCTTCTTCTTTCTTTTTAGTTGCTTCTGCTTCTTTCGCTTTTTTCGCTTCTTCTTCTTTCTTTTTAGTTGCTTCTGCTTCTTTCGCTTCTTTCTGTTTCCTGCGAAACTTTCTAGCAGCTTTAGCTGCATTTACTGATGCACTGAGTGTTCCAGAAACTGCGTTTTTGCCTGCTTTTGCTGTTTCGAAGAGAGCTTTATGTGTTCCGTTTTCGGCAAATGCTACGTAACTATGCGCACCGCCTGCACTATTTTTACCAGCACTTGCCCCGTGGACACCAGCCGACACAAAATTCATGCCAGGAATCTTGATCTTAGTGTCAAAATTCCCTAAATCAACCAAATATGGGTTTGTTTTCACAGACATACACTGACAATTGTTTTATATATATATTTGTATTCTGACAGGTAAATACATTCTACGGCGCGGACGACACAAATTTTGCAAATCAAGCAAACGAAGCATTGCAATTTGACCCGCAGCATGTAGCGACATATGGTCCAGGTGGCACAAGAATTGGTCAATTTTCAAAGAAAGCTGAAATGCCGTTTACTAAATTTATTGAAAATTTTGATCGGGGTGGACATCGACGTCATACGTTTGCATATCACACGAAAAAGAAATATTGGGATAATTCAGACGCGATAAAAAACAACGAAAGTACGAAAAGTTACACAGTGGGTCAACCAGTTTGTAACGCGACGCTGCACAACCACCTAAAGCAGCGACTGAACGTACATTTTGAGGATGTTTTCTGGCCGATGGCACACTCGGTACAAGCAGGACATGGCATAGACTGTGCACGTTGGGCGGTAGAATGGAGCATTTTGCAAATATTACTACATATTTCAAAACTTCAAAGTGATTCTACAACTGAGTCCGGTAGCAAAATATTCAGTGAACATTTAGAAACAGTTGTTTCTGAACAAAGTGTACGAGTGGCAAGTTGGGAAAAAAAGTGTCTGGCAACTGCTCATTCAATTGCAATGTGCGAGCTGCGAGGTATGTATGACTACGAAAATGTGCCACCTAGTGCGAAAAAACCTCTTTTATCTCAACAAGAAAATGGCTGTGCATGGGCAGGCCCGTCTCATAGCACCAGTGGCTGTTCTCGCGTCTTTTACACACCAGGGTGTTTGATAAACTGCGATGACATTTATTACGACCCGTGTTTATGTGAAGCGCAAAATCAAGAACAGGGATCTACATGTGTTGATCAGGCATTTTCACCTGTTACCTGTCAGCGTGGCGTAGTACATCATGGTCGACATTTTATTTACGGCGAGGGGTATGAAACAGATACAAATCACGCAGACACTGAGGCTGGAAATGTAGATGATTATTTGCTGCTATCCAGTTTGCAATGGCCTATGACTGTTGATGCTGCTGAATGCAATAGCGTGGAACAATGGGAAGAAATGCAAACAAATTTGCGCAAGATTGATGCAACGCAATATGATGCGAACATTGTCAATTTGAATTTGCTTTTGGGCAGGTCCAGCAACTTTGCATCCCATGAAATTATGCAAACTTCTGTGCAAAGTACTGATACATCTTACGATATAGCTTTTGATGTGCATGCATATTGTGACGATTTGCATGATTATTGGCCATCTGATGCACAGCATCCGTTGGGTTACCATCCAACTTCAGCATGCGACAAAAAGCATACCAACACACGAGGATTTGTGGCCTGGATGACTGCAGACGCTGATGGAAATAATTTTATTGATCCCGTACGAGCACAAAATGCAACTACTGCGTCGCAGGTTTGTATTTAAAATTGTCATATCTATGTAAATCCACATTGTGTTTTTTTAAAATTGCCATCAAAGCCTCATGATAGCTTAATTTTATTTCTTTTATATTGTTGTTTTGGTATGAGCTTCGTGTGTTGTTGTGCTGTACTGGCTGCATGATTATTGTCATCTTAAATGTATTTTTCTCAAATTGGAAGTGATCTGACAAAAATGTGCTGCATGCAGGTTTTTGGTGCTGCGCATTTGGTTTGCGACACAGGTGCCTACGCATCTCCAAATCCCGATTTAAGATCTTTATANATGGAATCCAGGTGGAACGCTGTAGCAAAAGCAGATGCTTCTGTACCCCGCGCATCACAAACATTATCNTTGGATGATATGCAGGTATTTGGAGCTCCNACATTCAATTCATGGCACAGTACGCGAAGAAATTTGGGCCATCCAGCCGATATNNTGTTTGCACACAGCGTCGGTCTAATTCGCGACTGGGCGAGATCATTCACGAAAGATCAATCAAATATTTTTGTACAACAAAGTGTAAACAATGAATGGCCGAATTGGGTGTTGGTTTCTGAAAACAATTTGGCTAGTTACAAAATTAGAAGATTGGCTTCGATGTCCACGACAAACCCAGCAGACGAAGCTGACGACATGTCAACTACTGCAAGTGTAGGTGTGTTTTTATCTGAATTGAAGTCGAGACCTGCTGGTTGTAAAATGCCACCACTTCGATACTGCAAATACGATAGCGACTGTAACAATGCTTTTGGACTGAAACAACTTGTGTGTTTGATTAACTTTCACAGTGTTTCAGAAGAAGACGAACTTTTTGCGCAGAATAACATTGTGCCCAACGAAGCAGCAGGTGCAGAGCAACTGTTTGGAATATGTGCGGAAAGAGGATCTTGTTTTCAGCACAAACATTGTGAGCTAGAAGAAGAAAAATCGATGTGCATGGAAAACGGCTATTGTGGAAAACCAGAAATTTTGTTTACAAATCGCATGAACATGCCAGTAAACATTCAAGTTTTTTCAGAACGGTGTTCTGTGGACACAAGCAGAATAAGTGTAAGCGAGGGCATAGCAGATTTTGCACAAGCTAACGGCATGTGTAGTTTTCGAAATTGGTATCATTATTTGAATGACACAGACATGTCAGAAAAACAATCTGCTGATGGACAAACCGATCCACTTTTACTACATGTGCGTGACAATTTCATGCACAGAACCAACCGCAGAACAGGAGATTCGACATCAACTTCGCAAACATTTAGTGAGGCTAATGTGATGATGCCTCTTGTGGATGGCTGTGATATGTCCTACCAACACACGTCTTACATGGCATGTGGAAAGCAAGATTTGCAATCAATTGATAAATCAGCGTACATCAGTTACCAAACGCAACCGCAACGTGCAGCAGAAATGTTAGCTTTGCAGCCGTGGGTGAAAGAGAACAATGAGTGGAAGATGCAAATGTGCAAAATGCCATCTCGTGAATTATCAAGTTTTTTAGCACCGTACAGTTCCATTCAAATACAGAATACATTTGACGCGTTTGAAACTGAAGCATCATCACTGCAGTCAACACTAAAGTTAGCAGCCAGTGAAATTTTTCGATGCAAAGAATCGAAAGAATGTCCGGCTAGACGATTTGTTGTGCGTGGAGAAGTCGTAGAAGCTCGTCAAGTGCAGATACAATCAGTCAATGCAAACAATCAAATTGTAAATCAAGAGCCAAGAAAATATCGCGACTACTGTGGTTTGGATTCGCAGCGTTGTTTTGGGGCCGGACAGCTAGTTGGCACAGATTGCGTCGACATTACAAGTGGTTTGGCTAATATTCCTGGATTATGCGTAATAGACAAACTCACCAATCCCCTGATTGATGTTGTTTTTGGCGACTTGGACATATTTAGCACATCTGAGCAAAATATACAAAAAATGCAAGAGATTCGAATACATTGCAAATACGCTTTTACAGGCTATATAGAAAATAGAAAAGATGAAGCATTGTTTACATTCTTGAAAAACACATTGTCCACACCATATCGATGGCGAGATACTGAAGCGGTACAAAAAGTGCAAAAAATGGCCAATGCACTTTTATTTGCAATGTTTGGTATAGATGATTTTGGAAACGGAAGAGGTTTTACAATTGACAAAAAAGCAAGTTTAGAAAAATATTTGGACATTACACAATGTTTGGCATACATTGCAACCCAAATGGACAAACAAGTGAAAGAATTGGAGGTTACCGAAACACAAGTGTACTCACCACGGTTGCAAAGTGTATTTGCCACAGACTGCTCAAGTTCAGAAACTACAAGTACAACACAAGAAAATACGGGTAATGCTGGATTTGTTATGCCCAATCCTGCTCGGCTTCCAGGCAATTCGTTGTATTTATTTATACAGAGAACAGTTGTGTACATGCCGATTCGCTGGTTTGCGCAATGTGTGCTGTTGGCAAAAAACGTTGAAGAAAATGGTGTGAGTAGTTCGTGGATAGCACAAGTTCTTGATGGAACCATTGGCACAAACACAATTGGCACGGATTCAGATTCCGACACGGAATCTGACAATACACTGACATACTGTCAAAATTACATCACAGACTGGGATGCGGTCGACGGTTTAATACCATTATCAAATCGCCTGCGCGCAGAAAAGTTTGCGTTGACTGTAGAGGACAATAGCTTGAAAAATGGNATGCAAGTGGTCAAAGATTTGGAAGATACGGTATCGTGGGCATTGAATGAAATNGGAATAAAGTCGGAGCCTGATTTATATTGCGTACAAGTGCAGGATAGCGATCACGATATTGAATTATTGTTAAACTCTGCAGGCGTATTTGACATTGAAAATGAATTTTTGTTAAGATCAAACCTACCGACATTGGCTGCGCTACAATATAGCACTGACTATGTGAAAGCTGCAAATGATTTGTCTACTAACCTGTATCATGCAGTATATGAATTTTTGAGTTGCAACCAACTCATGAATTTTCAAGCTGTACGCGACGAATGGATGACATTAACTCTTGATGAATTGTTAGAAAAAAATATAATGAGTACACGCAATAACGACGAGTTACAAAATGTATTTGTACGCGTTGGCAAAAACAGCAAATCGCGATTTGCTTTGTATGAGTTTACAAATTTGAAAAATTTTGAGGAAAAATGGCAAGAGTTGCAAGACAACAAAATGATGTGTTCATTGCAAATCGAACATAAACAATATTTGTCCCAGACAGAATACATTTACGATGAACCTCGAATGTGCACTTGCCCGGAAGCATTTTCAGCGCCTGGGTGTTGTGATGGCAAAGAATGCAGAAAAGCAACGCGGCGGCAGCTTAAACAACCAGAATTTTTGTCCACGAAAATGGGCTGCGATGACACCACTTGCAAGTTCAAAATACCATTCTTATCAAAAGAAACATTGGAAAATGAAAATTTGATTCATCGCATGCATCTGCCCACATCGTTTCTTCGATTTTCAGAGGCATTGAAGCTAGTTTTAATTTTGATTAGTGAAGCATTTCATAACACTGTAGTCGGTAGCTTGGAAAGTTTGCACATCAGTACTGATGATAATTGGAAACCATTGCACGACTTGTACAATGACAAAGCCACTGGTGACGACCAAGATGCTTTAGATATCAAATCAGCCGTTGCGTACAATGAGTATATGATGAACTTCCAGACAGAAAATATTGAATGTCAGGCCAACGCTGGCATCAAATATGACGTTGAAACAAATCCAAATAATATGCGACTGCGTGAGTGCAAAAATGCGATTAAAACAACAATTGGGTGGAAATTGCCAGCAGACAAAACACAGGTGTTGCGTGTTCCGGTTTCTAGAGATGTTTTGCTTGCAGGATTTTACCCCGCATTTCAAGCAGAAATTCAGCAGACAGATTCAGTAACAGATTCGTATGCAGCAAAAAACTTTTTGCAAAATTTGTTATCATGTACTCAAAGTCGACTGCAAGAAAATCATATATGTTATCGTAATGGCGACGATACAATGGTTATGAATCCATTTTGGGCAGAATTTTTTGACGTGGCAGTTGACATGGCAGAAGCTGGAACTGTAGCTTTGGGCTGCGATATGCAAAGATCAGGAAAAGACAACACTATTTTTGTTTACGACACGGTCTGCACCGATGATTCGACAGGAAAAGTTTGCAATAATCATCCAAATTTTGCAAATGCATTAAACAAACTTTTACCACCGGTATGCAAAAGTGTGAATGGCCGTGAGATTTTTCGTGGGCGCATAGGAAGCATGCAGGGCGCTGCATTGTGTGATCGAAAACCATCTGTTTCGGCATCGTGCACTGTACCGCATGGAACTTTGCATAACATTGGTGGTGAAACAATATCAACGAATACAAATAATGGCTTTATGCCCAAAGAAAACACATTGCAGGTCGCTGCCACGCAACGTGGTATATGGTATGCAGAGAATTATTTATTTGCTGCTAATTTACAGGCGCCAACGTTAACATCATCAAATCCGATTGCTTTAGCGTTAATGGAAACTGACATTGGTGGACACGCTTTGCAATTTGAAATCAGTGAGAGTGAAACGCTTGCTTTAAAACATTCACACACTCAAGATTTGGGTCAAATGAGTGAACTTGAGTATGAGCAATTTTTATTAGCAACACGCAACTCTCTGCACGTCAATCAAAAAATAGGACAGCGTGCACAGGACTGGTGGTCATGGTCGCATGCGTACGAACTTGCAAAAGAAAATGAAGAATGGCAACCAAGCAATGACATCTCATGGCAGTGTCCGCTGTGGCGTATGGGAATATACCATTCGAACTTTAACACCCATCAAGCACGTTCGCCGCAGCGACATCGCAATCAGGCAAGATTCAGACAAATTACAGAGCACAATGGTTTGCCAAACTATTTTGCGCATGTAACGCATCAGAAAATTTCTAAAATGATTCCAAATTTGCACGCTGCTCATTTTATCAGTGAAACTTTTGCATGCACATCGGACAAAACAAAATGTCATTCTGCTGATTTTTTGCGACGGTCTATCGATGTGCAAATGTCGCACGATTGGAATATTATGCAATTTGTGCCAGATCTTGACGATGAAGCAATTTTGCGCGAATGCCAGCAAATTCTCGATTGGCCACACACAAATTAAATTGGCCAAGTTCGCGATTTTTCAAATTTTTAAAAAAAATATTTTATTTATGCAATAAAAAACAATATTAATTTATACTTTTTGTTCTTCTTTGTTTTTATTTCTGAGATGATAATTAAATGCAAGCCCAAAACAACCAATGAAAAGCCATGCAAACGCAAACGCAAAAGAGATAGTAGCATTTTCTTTTGGTAAAACCCCAAAGACACTGCACACATACAACACCAATGAAAGTGCACACAATATTATAAAAATGACTATGACTACTGTAAAAATTGTTTGCAATTTGCTTTCGGATGGTGCTTTTATTTTTTGTGCCATGTGTGTGATGCAAGAATCGTTTATAACAAAAACAAAAATTTAATAAAAGCAAATTCTCAAAAAAAAAAATGTGCACGTGTTTAGGCACGCTTACGCTTGCGAACATGGCTACTTGCATCAAACGTTAACGTGGATGTGTCGAAATCATCATAAAACATATGCTCGATGTGCGGAAACAACTCCGAATTCTCCGGGTCAAGCTGCATGCACTCTTCAAGTCTGGATTTGAAATACGACGTGCGAAGCTCCCATTGCGCTTTGTCCGAAATATATGGTTTGACGCCGGGTCGTTGTATGAAGCACGAGCGAATTTTGTCACCGTTTTTGGCTTTAAATTTATCCGGGTTGAACCGCAACATAATGTACTGCTTGCCGCTACTAAGTGAGGTCTGGTAAATCAAATCAGATCGCATGCGCTCCTGTGGCGTGCCGTAGCGAATGGCTTTGTGCTGCTCTTCATCGAACTCAGTGTCAATAATCAAATGCGGTGTTTCAATACGGAAATCGACCAATTTGTATCCAGTCTCGCCATCAGGACGATTCACGTGCACGCGGAAATCGCGGTAAATTGTAATATTAGGCGACATGCTCTTCAACACTTCATGAAAAGCGTGCTCTTTTTCTTTGCGGTATATTGTAATTACATGATCTGGATTTTTCTCGACAAAACATCTTTCGCAAACCGAGCCGTAAATTGCATGCTTTGGGTTAATTCGTGTAGTGCAGATATTGTTGGCATGGCACAAGAGTGGTGGATTCTTTCCCGCCAGCTTGCACTCTTCGCATGCATTTATCCAGTATGTTTTTCCCGGCGTGCTGTGCTCGTGGCACATAGAGTGGCATCTTTTGCACCAAGAATTCCATCTGTTCCGTTTTTTTCGAAATGTAAACTTTTTTTTGTCGGTCTCGCCGCATTTTGTGCATTTTGGAGGTTTTGTTTTTTGAAAATCATAATAAGCTTTTGCCTCAAAAAACAATTTTCTTCTGCTTGGATTATTTAAAAGCTCTGGCTTTCTGATGCATGACCGATAATTACTGAGGTGCGTCCTGCACAAAGCTGTCCACTTACATCTATCATTTTTGCAAGTCGAAACTCGGCACTCCGTCTCTTTTTCTTTTTTATCTTTTTTTTCTTTTTTTGTTTTTTCTTCAATTTTCTCATTTGTGTGAACATCATTGAGTTCATGCATTTGGGCCGAATTTACGTCATGTAAATTTGCATACCAAGCATGATTTTCAGGTGTTACGTCATTGAAATCACAGCAGGCGGTGACCGCTGCACACAAAACAATATTTTGCAAGTGCATAATGTAAAATAATTATGGTGTAAATACTAAAATGCGTTTACCTAAAAAATTGAATCATAAACATGATCGTAAATTTGTACATTTTTTTTCTGGTTTAATTTTTTAACAAAACCGTTTAGATTAATTTTTTAACAAAACCGTTCTGCCTATAATTTCCCCGCTGAAATTATTTGTGCGGATGCAATTTTCTCTGTATAAATAAATCCTCAACCTCATTTATTTCAAACATTGATCTGCATGATAAAATTTAAAACCATATTCAACAAATTGAACATGAGCGAGGTAAAACTGCCTACAATTTCTCCACTGAAAGTTATGGCCAGAATGTATGGTGATAAATGCATGCCATTTGCGAAAAGATGGCTTATTGCGAATGGAAACGTGAAAATACCAAGAATACACCCCCACCGCAAGAGTCTACTTCCTCGCAGCAAATTTTTGTTAGAGTTGCATGCTTTCAAAAGACTAAACAAATAGTGACAACATGTAAATTGTAGAAAAAAGCATATTTCTTGTATCGTTACAAAGCGTTTGTAGTATGCCAGTAAGCACGTTGCCACAATACTCAGATAAATGAACGTTTGAGATACGAGCGAATTTGTCAAACTTCGGTGTGTGACACTGGCCAAAACTGATGGCCATATCATGCAATTGACATACATGACAAAAAAAGCAAACATCACGAATAGAAATTGATGATTTTGCTGTACTTGCTGGTTGTCTATGATGTCGTGTTTATGCACAAAAGCTGAAATCGTGTCGTACCCAATAATCATTGCTTTTATATACCAGGGACATGTGCCTGCAAAGTACATTTGGTAGTTGCTTCGTGATATATTTGTAAGCAGTTTTTACAAGAATATGACTCAGATGCTAACAAACTCAGTACAATTTATCAATTTTTTTTGATTCAAATTTTATTTTTTTCAATTTAAGATCTATGTTCTTCATGAACAGTGTCTAGAGTACAGAAAATGATTCATATGCAAATTATGCTATTTTCAGATTTAAGCAACAGTCTTGCTATGTTCAAGCAAAAGTCCAATGCAGGTGCTCATGACGCAGATATTGTGCAAGCAATGCTTGACAAATTGGAGGAAAATATTGACGAATTCATTGTGGCCCTCATTGATGATAAGAAGAAGATATTTGACCAATGGACAATACCGCAAATAGAATGGAAACGCAATCATTATCACGCAACTGCTGTGTATTTGTCTAATGACGATGACGAAAAGCACGCATATCACATTGCAAAATTGGCAGCATTAGACAAAATTTTAGATGAATTAACGTTGTGTGTGAAACATCGTACGCAAGTAGAGCTTTTGAACTCCAAATCTCGTGAAATGAAAAAGACTCGAAAATCAAGAGATGATATTGTTTATGTGAAAGAACTGTATGATTATATCATTCAAAATCAGAGATATTTGGCAGAATCGTTGCAACAAGACAATTCACGATTATGTCAAAAAGTAAAATTCAAATTAGACAATTTTCATAAAGAAAGCGTTAACATTGTGAACAAAATTACAAAACAACTTACAAACTTGTTGTCGACAGAAAACCAATCAGAACAAAGTTTGCATCAAAACACGTTTTTGCGATACACGCCAAATGTTTTTCTGGACAATTAATATTAAAAAGCATTCAATTGATATTAAAAAATATTCAATAAATTGAAGAAAAAATGCTGTTTAGAATATTTCGCTTGATTTGGGAGTAATAATTTGATCGATTAACGTCAAAATATTTTGTAACGGAGCATTATTGTCACGATGAGTGTGCAATAGATGGTTATATGTGTTCCGTGTACGCAGTTTCATAAATGCTTGCAATATTTGCTTTTTATCATGTGTAATAATAGATGATTCTCCATTTCTCAATTGCAAATCTTGAATTAGCTCATCAGTACTATCTTCAGCGCTTTCTTGGTTTTTCTGGCTCGGTTCCTCCGATTGTTTTTTTTCTGTAGCATCCACAAATTCCTCGAATGTACAAAAAAAATCTGGTAACATGAACATTTTTTCGTAATCTTTTTTATGGCCACATATAACACGTTTTGTATGCGGCAATAGTACATGATTGTTCATTTGTCTATTCATTGCTGCGTTGTTTTTAAAATTTAATAAGAATCCCAAAGCAGAAGTATTTGTTTCGAACGTTTTCATATCCCACATGAAATCGTCTTTTTCTCTTTGTTCCAGAATGCACTTCAATTGATCATCTTTTGCGTAATCACTTATTAGGATGTTTGAAATATCTGCAGCGTCCGTTGCATTTCGAATGTATTTTAGTGGTAAACAACTACGATAGCGCGTATTGCAAAAACTTATAATTGTACGTTTCGTGTGTTTTGGTTCGAATTGCACAATGTTCTCCCCCAAAATGGCATAATTTTTTGGAAATGCAATGTAGTATTTTTCATGATACTTTACAAACAATGTTTTAGGGGGTTCTTCTAGGTAGATGTATTGTCGATATACAAAAGCTACGGACGGCACACTTGTACAAGATTTTTCTAACATTGTTTCTGCAATTTTCATTGATTTTAGCAATCTTGGCAATATTAAAGCATATCTGCAACTCGTTGGTGTATAACCAAGCATTTTTGTCTCATCCAATGTCTCATCCGATGTCTCATCCAGTAGTTTTTCACAAATGTTTTTACAAATCCAATAACCGTACTTATTAGGTGATATTTTTTCGGTTTTACGCAAGCTGTGTGCGTCATATGTTTTTGTCGAATCAAAAGTGTCAGTATACTTTCGGTATTCACGATCTGTTTTGATGAGCAATGTGAATTTTTGGTCCGTTGGCATCATCTTTTTTTTGGCAAAATACTCGTCAATTTTTTTTGTTTTGAACTCAAGATTTCCAACAGTATTCTTTAATAACTCGTGAGCTTCCAAGACATTATCTTTTACAGTTTTTGTCAACACATGATTTTTTTCATCATCTGGATGAGCATACAAAGCCAAAAATTCTCTATTTCTGCTTACGATTCGACTGCATGCATGAAAAAATATGGTTTTGATCATAAATCGTTTCCAAGTCCAACATCGTGCTCCTGTAAATGTTCTACGCACCAAAAAAAGTTTATTGGCAAAAGCATCGTGAAATATAAACCCATCATTGACATCTTTGGCATGTTCTTGTTTAATGTAAGTGGCGCAGGCTGGAGGAATGTATATGAACTTGCGGTTTGGAATTGGCGGAATCAAATGCTGCACAACAGGTGGCAATTGGCTTTTGCATTTGTCACGAGGCTGCAACTCTGACAATTCCAGAAACATATGAGCTTCATTCGACATATCGGCGTGAATGACACATTTTAGCTGAGCATCATTAACATCCAATTGAGGGTCACAATGTGCAACTATGTCTTCTTGATCACGGCGCAAAGAAGTATTTTGTAATATCAAAACAGATTGTGATTCCAAGCTAAAAGCATTGTCTTCATGCATTTGCAATGCAGCATGTGGTCTGATGTACGCCAACATCAACCACATTGCCTGTTCCTCAGCAGACATTTCGCAAAATTCCGCGTTTTGATTTTGTGCTGTAATATGATATGTGTATGGTGTGCTGGATGTTGGACTACTTGACGGACTACTCGATGGTTCGCCTGGCAAATTATGTCTGTCGATTGGAAACGGAAATTTGTTTGACAATGTAGGGTAATTTTGATGATCATCATCATCATTATCTAACGATTCGGACGCACTGATTGATTCATCGTCTGTGACATCACTTGCATCTTCAGTCTCTTCAGACTCTGAATTTAAATCTTTTGCAGCATTTTTTGCATTGTTTTTATGTGGTCCAAATGAAACAAAATTGCTGTCCCGCGCCGGCCACTCACACCTAGACGCACCTGGTGTCCAATACACATTTTTATATGATATGCAATGATCCCATGATATGCAAAAACATGTAGTGACTGGATTTATTGACGCAGGCACTGTCAACGTCTCATCACTTGTTTCACTGTAATAAAGCAAATCATCAAAATCATCATTGCGCCAAATGTTTTTGTGAGATTTTTTGTGTGAGTTCTCGTCAGTTTTACATGATAATAAATTGTAAAGTAGTCTCAATTGTAACAAAACAAAACGAATTGGTCTATTTGAAGCATAATTCAAAAGTTCTTGTTTACATAATAAGCGTTCAAGCATAAAAACGGTATTTGCTTGCATCATCATCATAAACTTGCATTGAAGAGGAGTTTTACAAAAATACATACAGTTTAATCTTCCAGATGCCATATACTGTAAATCGACAATTTCGTGCATCCATCGAAGCATACATTTGCGTGTAAGCAAGACCCGTGAGGATGCATGGGCTTGTGGCGTTGCTGCATATACACTATCGTCGGTGTGTACAAACTTCAACATGACCTCAATTTCAGACTGCACAGCGGGATCAAAAAAAGCAAGTACTTCTTGCAAATACTTGTGAGGGTGAGGGGATATGTGTTGAACAGCCAATTCTCGCAAAGCCAAAATATTGGGACAGCGAATGATGCGCAGAAACAAAATTGAGTCAGGAATTTTAAACTGTTGCACATAATTTTTGAGAGTCGGATCCAACAATGGTAAATCATCATCCAATTGCGAAAGAATGCGTTCGCGTAATGTTAATGCTGTGTTTTTCTGTGGATCGAATTTTTTGAAACTTAGTTCACGACTGACATTTTTTAAGCCGACAAATGCTGCTCGGTTGTTCAGTAATGATGAACGACGCGCCACAAGTTTTCTTATTTTAGCTTGCAGGCCAATGTCATATTCGGATCCAATTTTGTGTGGAGCTAAATACTCCATGTTGTCCTCTATTACATCAATTTGAAACAGCTTGTAATGCACAGCAGCCACAGCATTACGAAAATTGTGTTCCAAAAACATTGTCATTTGAAACCACATGTTGTTGAAATAAGTTACATCAGGCATTAATCTTTTTGGTTCTTCAAACCTAAAAATATCAAAGTTCGACTTTATTGATTCATCCGATTCTGTAATTTCTGAACCAAAATATTCTAATATTGAGTCTTCCCATTGAAATTGGCATGCTCCTCCATCTCTGCAATCAAAAAACCAACTCATTATTGCAAAAATGTGGTAGGCTTTGGCTGCCTGTGAGCTTTGTGATGGCATTTTTTTTGTACCATTATTTGTTGTCACGCTGGACAATGTTTGCCAGTTAGCATTATATGCCAAAAGACCTGCTTTTGTAGTGGGTGTGATCACTGAGTTAATGTCCTCGTCAGATAAGTACAATTTGAGTCTCCATGCACTTGATTTTATAATATTGTCAAGCAGTGTCAAGTTTCCTGCGACTATTTGTTGTCGAATTTCATCTGCTGTAGTAAAATCAGAATAGTCAGCGTTTTGTTGGCTGTCATTTGCGAAAACAATGCTTCGCAACATATTAAAAAAATCAATATAATCTTGCAAGTACCAAACGCCTCGAGAATATTTTTGGAACTTTTCAAACGTTTCTTCTTTTCGCATTGCGTAGTCGAAAAAATGCATTCTGACGTCTACTTGGTCCCACTTTAGCATTGCGTAATCTTTTGATGTCCATTTTCTGCGATTACTGTTATATGCTTGCCGCTTAAGCACTGGTTCTTCATAACCCAAAAAAATTTCAATTTGATCGTGCTCCTGCTTTTTTGCTCTCTTTCGCAATGCTACTCCACTTGCTCTTGAATTATCTACATCTGGAAAATCAATTTCATTTTGCTGGTTTGCTAAGTTGTAAGCGTTTACGCTAGTTTGTAATGTTGTAAATTGATTATCTCTGTTATCATCAAAATAGTTTTTGTTCCACCATTTTGTACGATCCATTTGTTCTCGTCGTGTGAGATAACATCGGTCTGGAAATTCTCGACGTTTAAATTCTAAACCATCGAGCGATCTCAATTCTAATTTGTATGATTTATAGTATGCCTCGAATGATTCTTTGGCTGCATGAAGCACAATTTTACACAATTCTTTCATGTTAACACGTTCCACGGCAGCATATGCAACATTGACAATTGACTCAAATTCATTTGGAAACAATGGAAATAATTGACGATGCACATTGGCGGTCCAATGATGCATATTGCTTCTTTTTGAATTTGCGTCCATCACAGGTGCTTGCTGCCATGTCGACACCATATCATTTTCATTGCAATATTTTGTCTTGATTCGCGATTGTAACATCATGCTGTTTTCCAAAAATTCTTTGACGTGTGTGTCCATTGTATCGTTAAAATGTAATTCCTCTGGAATGTTGTATGCTTGAAAATTGATAAAAAAGTGTTTGTCCCGCATTCGCGATAAGCTTTCTTGCCTCTCCACATCCTGATTATACATGAATGGATTGTCGAGCTTTGCAAGCAAATCAATATCATACGTCTCAAACATGTAAATGTAAAACGCAACTTTGACGTGTGCAATGTATATGTGGTGCATCAGATGAATGCATCGTAACAGATCTTCATAATCATTTTGCGTACTGTTCACAGTATTGTTTCTTGCTTTCAATGTCGAAAGCAATTCTTGATACTCTGGTATTTGTACATTTGTTGTACTAAACAATGATTTTTCTATTTTCTTCTTCAAAAAACTATAAAAGTTGCTTCGAATGTTGTAAGTGTACGGCTGCAAGACCATTTGGACCCCGACAGATTGCATCATCTTCATAGCCAGTTTTGCCGGATTGCCGCCTGAATCTTTTTTCGTTATTCTGTTCACTTCTTTGTCATCCATTAAAGCTTCAGAACCGCCAGACATGGTGTTTGTTTCATAACGCACTTCAACTAAATCGCTATCATCAAAATCGTCGTCATCTTCATCATCTATATCATCTTCCTCATCATCGCTCTTTTCTTTCTTTTTCTTTTGCGACCTGACACTATTCTTCTCACTTGGTTTTCTAGACTTTTGTCCTGTTGTTTTATCCTCTCCATCAACCTCTATAAACACTACGCGCTTTTTAACACCAACCACTTTCTTTGAGTTGTAACTTACCTCTATCATCAAATCAGGTTTTTGCACTGGAAGAACAACAACATCTTCATATTGATATCTGTATTTATCTTGATTTTGCCGAGTCCAATTTCGTTTGCGTCTTAAATCAAACAACCAGTACGGCTCCAATGGCTTGATTTTATCTTTTATGCCTGGAAGATTATTATACAGCCGTGGATGCACAAGAATTTTGGCAGCATTCATTGTTTTGTCTTTTGCATCGCATAAAACTTTTTTTTGCCAGCGACGAATAGGACGCTTAAGTTTTTTGACATCCTGCACAATTTCAGAATTTTGCGGTGCTGATAATAAAAACAAAAAATCAGTTTCCGGGCGTTTTGGCACAATGTAAGCTCCAAAACTCACATCTGGGTCTTCTTTTACGTTCTTGGAAGATTGATGTGTCGCGGCAAAAACTGCATTAGTGTGTCGAGCAGTGCCAATAACATATTTGACACGTGCAATTGTATCAGTTACATGTTTTGCGCATAACGGCAAATCAGTTAGTTCTTGTTGTGTAGGTCGACGTATATCCTCTGGGTGAAAAAAAAACTTGTACGGTGGCAATATTTTTTTATCTCTATATATCTCAGCAATGCCAAGCGTGATAAACTCAATCATCACAAGACGTTTTCTGTTTTGTCTTGCATCTCTTACTAACGTTAAAATAGCTTCACTTTCCGCAAGTATCAAATAATCATTGACGTTCTCGACAAGCTTTCCGATTCCACCAAAAGAATCATTATCATTCTTTGCTTCTGCAAGCTTATGGCTCATAGATAAAAGTTCAAGTAAAACTTCCTGGGACAAGCCAGTCATATAAATATTTAAATTTCTCAAATCTTCTACATTTTGATTGGTTGTTGGTTGTGGTTGTTGTTTGGCGTAGCCAAATTTTGCACAATTTTGCAGAATGGCAGCTTTCAAAACGTCTACACTGCTATCCAAATGATGCAGCATCAAAGATTTCCATTCTCTGTACCGTTTAATTTGCTCATTTCTTGATTTTAAATCATCAAACTCATATTCCCAATACTCTAGTCTTTGATTGATAAGTTGATCAAATTTTGTTTTCTCATGTAAGCTGGCAACATTTTGAATTTCTCTTAATTTAAACCACTTATTGGCTTCAAATAAAAATATGTCGATGTCATCAAACGCTTTCTTTGCTAGATTGCTTTTTTCCTCGTCTGCAAATCCTAACTGTAGTGCGTGTTGTACTTCACTCTCACTTACGGGTTCGCAAAACGTGTCGCACACTATTTGTGGACTTAAATTGATCCATTCTGGTTCTTTATGGGCGTTTTTGAGTGTTTGATACAGCTTGCCATTTCTCGCTCTTGTCAACCATACACCCCGATAATCATATTTTGTGTGCATCGTAACATTTTTTTCATACCATGGACCCTCTGCATTTGTCAAAGCAGTGTTCAAAGTTTCGTTTTCTGATTTGTGAATCTTGCGAATCATGTTAGGACCATCAAGCGTTTTGGAAACAAGATCAAAAGCATGAAAACAAATTGTAGCGCCAGCCTGGTCCAGACTTTCTTTCACCATGGCAGTCACTGCAACATTGCTTTGTATTTCTTTAAAAACTTTCTGCCAACACATTTCTACCACTTCAGTTTCTGTTTTGGGAAGCCGATCAGACGACGAATTTAAGCGCGTCGAAGTATCGTCTGCTGTGGGCATTATGAATGGACATGCTTTATATACTGTCTTTCGTTATAATCAATTAGTGTATTATTGTCTAGATCAAAAATATATTGTAATAAATTTTGTAAACGACAGTTTCAATATTTTATTCAGTCTAATAAATTGATATGCTCAGCTATCATGAGGAACAATTGCATCGTTAATGACAACCTCTATATTCTGTAGCACGTCTTGAACATATGATGCTACATTGACAATTGCTTGATAGTTTACATCAACGTAAATGTTCTGTACTCTACTGTGACTGTCATACTCAACAATGAACACAGCGAGAGGCTCAGAACCAGCCAGCACAGCACAAAACATGGGAATTTTGTGAATACCCGACGAAGAAAAAAGAAAATTGTGCAGGTCTGTCGCGTTAAACGTTTCACTTTTTATTTCCAGGGGAATCAGAGGATGTGTCAATTGCATTGCTGTGTGCGCGTTTTCGCTTGAACTTTGACGTTGTAAAAAACCAGAAAAAACTCTGTTGAATGATCGATGTACGCTGAATCGAAGCCCATGTTGAAAATGATTATTCAATTCAATCGTATTTACGCTTTGTTGTATCAACGGTTCTTGTAAATGTTCTTGTTGTTCTTGTTCAGAAACATTAGGCGAAATGACTGAATCTCCAAAAACAGCATTGGTGATTGCATCATGCATACTCGTAGCCAGAAAACTATTATTCGTGTTGGTTACATAATTTTGTCCTGCATGCGAAATGTTGTTTAGATTAAAATTATTATTACTACTAGACATATTGTCTGTATTTCGTGAATTTGATCTAAGTCGTGGTCCTGCACGATTATAAAACTCTTCTATTTGTGTTGAATTTAACCCGTGTAAGCCCTGTGCTCGCAAATTTAAATCGTGTTGAGAATGCAATATTGGGTGAGACGCAACATGATTTTCGACTTGCGTCATTTCTGTCAAATTTTCATGCATTAGCAATCTCGTGTGCAAAATATTTTGCCTGAAACTATTTTGACATTGAAATTTGAAGCTAACCTGTAGTTCAATTGCTGAGAGAATTTCAAAAATGTCATACATAGTTTGATCTGTAGATGTATCGTCGTTTGTACATTTTTCAAAACAGCTTCTAATATTCTGTGGAATGCAATCAAGTTTCATACGGGCGTTTGGTCCTACTCTACATACAGGACAGCGCATGTCTGTCTTCAAAAAATGCAACGCAATGCAGGTCGGATGAAAAGTGTGGTTACAAGCCAACGTCAAAGTATTGGCCGTTTTATTTTCATCACAAGCCAGTTTAGTTTGTGTCCAATGACGAGGCAATGTGTCTATTTCCACCTCATGTGTCAAACAATGCATTATCATGCATAAAGTATCTGCACTCATTTTAAAATTGCACTTTACAATTTCATCATTTTGTGATTGCCATTCTTCATCCCACACATTAACGTCGTTTTTTGGGACAGATTTCGTCATTTCATCTTGGTTTTTTTCTTCACTTTTTCTTCCCTCGCATAATCTTTTGTTTCGTTTTGAAGCAGCTTGACCGGCTTTGCTAACATGGAATGATGATGTAGACATAATAAAATTTGCTTCTTAAATTTTAAATATCTCTTTTGTCAAAATATCAGCCGAAAACTTGTAGGAGTTGTGGCAAAAGTATTTATATGCAGACGCTCTGAACTAACAATTGATTTTCATAACCCAGATATTTGTCAGCTTTATTACAACAAATAACCGCTAAATAAATGAACAAACTACAATTCGGTGGTATGTTGGTTCTCTTGTTGGTTGTGTTCCACAAGCATTTTGCAAATTGCATGACAATAAAAATTTGACGAAAAATACATGCAAACTTGATGCAAAAGTGATTTACCAATATCTAGTATGTTCGATAAAAATGAAAACTGCTTTGCCAAATCATCAAAAGATGCAAAAGAAGCCTCCTCACTCATGCTTTCTGGTGAATAAACTCGCAACCCCCATGTAAATATCTCTGTCAAACACATAGAACACGCTGCACATATAATAAGCGATGCAAAATTCAATTGTCGATCACTGCAAAACAAGAGGCGATAATTCAAAACTCCAAATACAAGAACAAAAATATTAGGTATTTGTGCAGGCATGCACCAAAGCACTCTTATATGTTATTTGTGTTGTGAGTGCAACATTTGCTAGACAATATTCTAATTACGAAGTTTGTACCCGCAAAAAATACCCAGTAAAAACAGTGCAGTTGTCAAAAATTCAACACCAGCTTGCTTTTGATTTTCTGTTTTGTGCATATCATGCAATTGGGCTTCATATTTTTCTTTGTTTTTTTGCATATCATGCAATTGGGCTTTGTATTTAGCTTCCATATCGTCATACTGTTGCAACTTGGCTTCACAATTTTCAAAAAGCACCGCATAATTGGATACCAGTTTCATCTTGTTCTTTCAATCAATTTTGCGAAACAGTATTTCTGCTTCGTGTTTCTGCAGCTCTTTCTGCGTCGCATCTAATATCTCTTTGCATTTTTGTACTGCATGTTGTAATGGGGCGCAAGTGTTGTTTGCAGTGTTGTTTGCAGTGTTGTTTGCCGTGTTGTTTGCCGTGTTGCTTGCAGCAGTATTGTTTGCAATGATGTTTACAGTTTTGTCAAGAGTAAAAATTGCATCTGTTTGTGTCATGTTGTCGCCGTTCATTTTCTTTGAGACTGTCAAGTAAGTGTGCATTGACGATGGGGTCGTGAGTGTTGTGTTCACGTTCTCCACTTTGTCTACTTGATCGTTCTCAACGCAATCCACCACCAGCATTACCTGCGCATACCAGAGTTGAAGTATAATCTCTTCCATCTTTTGCGGAAAAAAAAATTCCATCGTCAATGCGGTAAATGGAGCACTTGCCCAAAAACTCCAAGTATCCATCCATTCTAATCCTGTGAAATCTTGAGGCCTAACAATTGCTTGTGCATCGCTATGATGCACAAAAGCCAAAAACATGAACAAAGACAGGCCAATTTTCCAACAAATGCGCATTGTTGCCAGCGCAGTGTCAAGAGTCAGGTCTGTGAAGAGTCACTTTTTTTTTAATTTTTTTTTATATTTCAACATTTTTTTGTGTTGTGAAGAGCCAGAGTGCAAATGTTGCAGTTTTTGCCGTCATAAACTATTTAACACAATATTATAAGTGCAGGATCTTGCATCATCAAAACCTACTTGATCTCTTATTTCTAAAAAGAAAAAAGCAAACAATGATGTGAAAATTTTCAAATTTTGTGTTTTCATAGATTTACAAAGTTTTATTTTCATGTGAATAAAATGCAAATTAATGTAGTCTTCGGTACTGCATATATTTTTGTTTTGCAGGCAATAATAAATGCGTGTCTACACATGTTCCATCAAAGTACGGCTTTCTGACGTTGTTTTCTAAAAACAGCAACGTTTTGTGCACCATTGCATGCATTTTTTTTTCACCATACATTGGTAAATCATAAGCGTTTAATACATAAAATATTATAAATTAATGCTTTTCTTATTGAACAAAACTCAAGAGTAATTAAAATCAACAATGATGAACATTGTTGAAAATACATTGCAGAATAATTAGTGATATTCTGCACGGTAGCCGCCATCGCAAACGCAATCTCGTGCTTCGCTGCTGCCGGGTGGTGCAGTGCTAAAATCAGGACAGTGAAGCAATGTGTTGTTGAAGCAAATGTCATCTGCACCACACAGTACGCATGCATTGTTATACTCGATAGTACATGTTTCTCCGGCGTTATTCACATACGTTCCAGCGCTAGTCAATGTACATTCGCGCCAGTAACCATCATTGCAAGTGCATTGCGACACTTTGTGCGATCCTGGCCGGCTATTTGAATTTGCTGGACATGCTTGTAAATGCAAATCACCAGTGCAGTAATGATCGCCTGGGCAGCGATTGCACTCAGAATCATCTGTGACGGAATAAAATCCTGGTGTACAATCACAATCTGCCTCACTCGAAGCTCCTGGTAGTGATGTAGAATGCAGACGACATGATGTCGAAATGACACCCCCTGGGCAAAAATCTCCAGCTACACACAAATTGCAAACCTGTCCATTTACACCAAAATAGCTTGGGTTGCAAATACATTCTGTGCGTAGAACCGAAGCAGTAGACGATGTGTTGCTGTTTTCAGGACAATTGTAGCAAAAAGAAGTGCCCGTCGAATTTTGAAATTTTGCAAATTCGCAATTCAAGCACTGCACATCAATTGCTGTGGGAGCTCCTATAAGAGCACCGGTAAAAATTCGTTCTAGCTCAGCATCTATTTTGTTCACACCGTCATACGTATAATCAAGTGGTTGATATTTGCCTGTACCACAAAGACTACAAGCATCATGGTTGCTGCCAAACGTGCCCTGAACGCATTGGCATTGTTCAGAAGATGTCAATGATGCATTTGCAGTTGTCTGGCTGAGTTCTGCGCAATCTTGGCAAACGGTTTGCCCCTGTAATGAAAATGTATCAAATGCACAGGGAATTATTACGTCGTCTCCAGGACAGAAATGACCTGGCAAGCATAACTCACATGCAAACGTACGTGTAATGCCATCACCATACGCTCGCTTCCAGTAACCTGCTTGACAAATGCAATCAAAGACGTTTGTGGAGCCAAGCAGATCATGTGAAGAAAATGCAGGACAACTATTGCAAATTTGTGAATTTGGTGAAGATGAATTTGTGTATGTTGAGTTTGGACAAAACGTACACGACGTAGCTCCTGTGACATATGAAAATTTTCCCTCTTCACACTCTACGCATGTTGTTTCTAATTTTGCACCAATACTAACAGAATATTTTCCAATTCCGCAGTCTGTACACAAGCTTGTGTTTGATGTTGTTGAAAACTTTCCTGCTTGACACAAGATGCATTCGTATATTCCAACGCTTGCTTCTTCATATGATAAGACGCCATAAAACCCGGCGTCGCACACACAAAATCGCTGGCTGGGATTTGCTTCTTGTGAGCTGGTGTTTGCTTGACAGGGTGTACAATATCCATCATCTGTCGCTGCAAAGACATCATTGAATGTAGAAGCTGAACACGGCTCGCAAATATAACTTGAAACGTTTTCGCGGAAAAATCCACGGTCGCAAGCAATACACGTTGATCCTGGAACTCCCGAGTATCCGAGGTCGCAAAAACAGTCTTGAATTTTTGTAGACGCTTGATTTGATGTTGATTGAGCTGGACATTCCAAACAAAATGAAAGATTGTTTGCAAACTTTAACGTGTTGAATGTGTTTACTGGGCAGTTTTTACAATTTTGCAAATTTGATACATCTGAATATTTCCCAGCCACACAACCAACACAATGGTAATTATCACCAGAATTGTTATAGTGAAATCCTGCATGACACAAACATTCTTCAATAATTTTACTGCCTGGTGAAGATGAACTATTGGGCGGACATTTAACTGGATATATTGACTGTTCTGGACAAAAATGATCTACTGGGCACGTGCCACAAGCAATGTCGCCTGGATCACTTTTATATTTTCCAGCATCACAAGCAAAGCATGCGTGTTCATCTTCAGTGCCTGAGAAACCTGCATTACATACACAAGCATCGATACTTTCCGAGCCTGTGGTCAATGTTTGAGAATTCTCAAAGCACTGTGCACAGCTAACATTTTCGATTTCATCTTTGTAGAAGTCCAGAGCACATTTTGTACATAAATCTGCACCATCGGTTAAATTTTCAAAGCCTGTAGTACATATGCAATCACTGATATCGCTTGCATTGGAATAAGAGAAAGTAGTTGCCCCTATTGGGCATCGAGTGCAGTTTATGATAATTTGATCCAAAAAAAATCCCTCAGGACATGCTATGCAGTTGAGAGGTTCAAATTCTGCATGAGTTGCGGAGATTATTGCCAAAAACAAAATCATTGTACACATTCTATGCAAGAATATTTTTTCATTGTCTCGCATTTGCAAATTACTCTTTTAAATATGTCATGTTCGGATTTAGGTATAAAAATTGCACACAACTTGAACTTTCATTTGTCTCTGAGCAAAGCATGCAATTATTTTTTTTTGAAAATTTTGATACATAGGAAAGATGAAAAAGATAAGATGAACATGTATGAAAACGAAACAACAACCAAATTGGACGGGCAAAAAGTACATGATGCTGAAGAAAAATCTGAAATTTGTTTGCAACAAGATGCAGACGAAAATACAGAGGCGAAGAAAGAAGAATTTGAACTCCAACCAAAACAAATTTTTCAACAAATTCAATCACAGTATGAAGCATATGCATTTGCATCAATGATTATGGCAAGCTTGCCATTTCCACCTCTGCCAGTTGTTGTAAATTGCGGGGAAGACATGGAAGATGGCATGGCATCGAGCTTTGACTTGACACAACAAGCAATTATGGCTGATCAAGCCAATATGTCCAAGACCAAGAAAGATGATTTACTGATTATGCAGAAAAAAATCGAGATTTTAAAGAATTTGCACGGCAAGATGCAAGAGCACTTTCAAAATGCTGTACGCACTGCATGTGACAATCAACAGAGCATTGCTCAATGTACAAATACAGATGAATGGATTGAAAAAGCGTACAACATTTACACCACAAATTTGCGCAAATACTTATTGGACTGCTATCCAAATTGTACATCTGATATGCGATTTTTTCCGATAGGAGACGTTCCTGCTGATCATGTTGTAATGGGTCATGCCAAATCACACGTGCAAAGTATGTTGTTGCAAGAAAACAACTTCAATGAAGTGAATGTTTCAGATGGCATTTGTTCAAATTTAAACACATATTCCGACGTTATTCATTATTACGCGTGTGATCTGGGCTCACTTCCAAAATAACGAAAA
>JGI24539J26755_10000023_pt1 | contig 57084 bp, 52 predicted proteins | sample NorSeaMetagenome_2_FD_26755 | JGI IMG/M metagenome (IMG submission 26755) | reverse complement strand
TAATTTTATTTATAAAATATTCAAAAATTAAATTATTATATTCAAAAATTTAATTATTATATTCAAAATTAAATTATTATATTCAAAAATAATAATTTAATTATTATATTCAAAATTAAATTATTATATTCAAAAATTTAATTATTATATTCAAAATTAAATTATTATATTCAAAATTTAATTATTATATTTATAATTTTTCATTTTAAAAAGTTATACATAATTTAATTTATTAATTTATAGTAAATACATTTGAAGAAATATCTATCATACCTGTGACACTTGTGACACTTGCATTAAGTTTATAATTTCCTGAAGTATCTATATTTAAATTGTCGAAAATTGCTTTGCCATTTTCAACTATAACAATTGCATTTCCAGATAATGTATCTGAATTAGGAATTCCTTGAGAATCTATTAAAGAAATTGTAACTGTTACTCTACTATCAACTACTAAATTATCTTCATAATCAACTACTTTTACAACTGGAAATGGGTAAAGTGTTACATTTTCACTTGCATCTGGTGGCTGAGTATCAAATTCTAGTTTTAAAGTTATATCTTCGCCAGATACATCAGTATTCCAGTTTACATCATTTATATTAGCAAACTCAGTAGCACTATTTATTTTATCATATAAATTTTTAATAGCATCTACAATATTTTTTAAACTATAACTTTTTTTTAGAACATTATCTTGATATATATTGTAAATATTATTATTCTGCATATCTATTCCTTGGCTATTTGCTGTCTTATTATTATCTTTTGATTTTGTTTTAAATATTGGTACAAGTGATTTAGACATTACATCATCTGAATATGCAAAAATATGCGATGTGCCTTTTTTAGTAATATAAGTAATACCTCTATTTTCAGATATATTTGCAGATGGTATATTTTCAAAATTAATTCTAAATGTGCCTGCTTTATCTTTATCTATAGTCCAGAATATCATTTTTTGTTTTGCTAAGCTTCCTGTAATACTTTCATTTATTGGATTCTCTGGATTCTCTGGATTCTCAGCAACAAGATAATATGTATCCATATTTGATGCCAACTGTATTTTACAAAAGAAAGCTCTTTCAGTTTGTGTGTGAATATCTATAAAATTAATTTTACCATAATTTTCACCAGCATATCTATCATTAGTAGAATCTTTCTCTAAATGCGATATTTCATAGTCATTCACTATATAGTCTTTTAAAGATTGACTAATTTTAGATTGTGTAGTCCAAAAATTTTTAGATTTATAACTTTGTATAGTATCATGTGTATCCATATTTATAGATGCATCTATATTTTGAATATCTAAATTATAAATAGAAGGCAAATTACTGAATTTATCTAAATCACTACGTGTAAATGGTGGGTCTAATGACCAAATTATATTATAACGCTGAGAATCATTGCTTGTAGAAGGCATAATATTATTCGATACACGACCATTTATTAAAGTATGAATATCACGAGATAAAGTAGTTATAGTATAAGACGGTTGTAATGCCCATGTAGTATAATATTGTTTGATATTATTTGTTTTATATTCTCTAAATTGCGATGAATTTAAAATATTTGTAAAATGTGTTAATTTATATAAATAGCTTGTAATACCACTAGTTCCGTATTTTGCTAAAATAAATTGCGCAGTTGCATCCGTCACATCACTTAATTCACTTGATTCTCTTGAAAAATCATCTAAATCCAAATATTCAATATTAATATTTGCACTATAATTTGTTTGAGATATCTTTGCCAAAATATCAAAATCTACGTTATTTTTAGAATTATCGTAAACTGTTCTAATCTCATTACCGTTTGAATCTTCTAATTTAGCTATATTAAATAATCGTTTATTATTAAAATCAAATTCAAATCCATCGTTGTAATTAATGCCACCAACATTAATAATTTTATTATTATTCATATCTAATTCATTTAATCCAGTTGTTTCCATTAAAATCTCTCCATTATTTACGAATTTATGTTTACCATTTGTACCAATCTGTAATCCAGTGTATTCATTATACGAGCACATGATTTCTTTTTTGTAATTATTATATCTATGAAAATTCGCACTTGAATCTTGTTGGTTTAATGATATATTATCATAATTCAAAAAATCAATAAATATATATGATGCATTATGTGGATAATCATCCCATACTGGTTGAAATATATCTAGTTCAGTTTTTACTATTTTAAGATATTTATAGATAGTTGTATCAGATGGTGTATGTTTAAATGGTATCTTTATTTTACATTTTATTCTAGTTGGTGTATAAACAGATTGCAATGATTTATCGTACATTATATCAAATGGAATAATTGTACCGTAATCTTTGTCATCTGTAATATAATGATTTTCTAAAGATGAACGCGATGCATCTGTGGCATACCATGCACTAATATCAGTTGGAGAATCATAATTTACCAACTTCCACCACGGTTTATAATCATAAATTCCCCCACTAGCATCACTGTCTGTTCTATCATGAAATTTAATTTTAATGCCGGAAGAATCCAATTTCATTTTATATAAGCATGCATCATAATAGTCGCTTTCACGATTTTTAATTATATTTGAGCCATCAATAGATAAATGTTCCCATTGAACATCGTTTACAGTAATTGTATTAGTTGAACTTTGACTATAATCAGCATGTGTCATTAAATACTTATATTGTGTATCATTATAATAATTATAATTAGCACGATTAAATGCAGTTAAACCATTTATATAAAAAATATTTGACAAATCAGAATCAGATATATTCATCACATATTGATTAGGAGTAGTATTATTTTCCTCAATAGTAAAAGGATAATTAAAAAGCCATGTTCCAAATTCAATATTATCGTCATTAATTTTATTACCTAATTGTGTAAAATAATATCTTTCACTTTTACCAGATGTAAATGATGCTGGTCCATATTCGAATAATTCACTCGATGGGTCAAATGCATATGGTCCAAAAGAACCATTACTATATGAATTATCGCTTGCTTCTACATAAAACAATCTAACATATTTTTCTTTAGTTTTTGACAAGTCATTCCATATATCTGCAAAATATGAATGAAAAATTCTTAAATCTGTATCAACACCTACTTTGCCTACTGTATATTCATCACAACAATTATCATTATAAGAATCATTGAACATAAGTTCAGTAATAGAACAAATTGTTCCTGCATCACCACAAGGACCTCTCTCACCACAAGGACCTATAGCACCAGCTTCTCCTGACTCTCCTTTTGAACCAGGTTCTCCGGGGTCTCCTTTAGGTCCATCAAGACCTCTTTCACCTTTAGTACCACTAGAATTTCCACCTGTACTAATTAAATAGAAATATCTTTCATAATTAGGTGTAATATATTGTCCATATTCTTCAATTGCGTCATAATAATATATTTTTTTATTAGAGCTACTAATATAAAATGAAACCATTAACATATCTTCATTTTCATATCTAGAGTATGAAACAGAATTAAGATCACTAATTGGAATATTGGGTGTAATAATATTTTCTGATAAATCACTAGTTGAAAATTGAATTCTGCTTATATCAATATTAAGACTAGATATATCAAATGTATAAAGCACATTTGATTCTAAATTTAAAACAGGATTTTTATTTGGAAAATTATAACTAGTAGGATTTAATGCTTCAAACATAAAATTTTTAGAACTATCACTATATATTTTATAATAAACAGGAAAACTGTATCCACTCTCTCCAGTAACTCCTTGTGGTCCTGTAGCTCCTTGCGGTCCTGTAGCTCCTTGCGGTCCTGTTCCCCCAGAACCATGACCATGACCATGTTCTCCATGCCAAACAGCACCAAATCCTTGAAACATTGATGGTGGCAGTGAAGGTAAAAGTAATGGATGAGGTAAACTTCCCATTATTTGTGCGGGTGCCAATTGTGTTAATCCTTCATTATGATTACTTCCAGTCATTATATATAATTATATAATATATAATTTTATAAAATTATATAAGAAAAACTGTATTTTTATATAATTATTATTATATAATAATTAATTATTATTGGTTATATAAACAATAAATTAAAAGTTATGAAAAATCATTATACAGATATAATCATATATTTATTATATATTAAATATATAATGAATATTCCTAAAACAGTATTCATAGTGCCTTATCGGGATAGATTAGAACATAAAAAATTATTTGAAGAAGCAATGGGTAAAAATTTATCAGATTTAGATAATTATAAGATATATTACATACATCAAAAAGATAAACGTTTATTTAATAGAGGAGCTATGAAGAATATAGGATTTTTATTAATAAAAAGATTATATCCAGATAATTATAAAGATATAACATTTATTTTCCACGATATAGATACTTATGGTCAAAATAAACATACTATTGATTATAAAACAGAAAATGGTATAGTTAAACATTATTATGGATATGATTTCGCATTAGGTGGTATTTTTGCAATAAAAGGAAGTGATTTTGAAATAGCAACTGGTTTTCCCAATTTTTGGGGTTGGGGTTTAGAGGACAACGTATTAAATGATAGATGTTTAGAAAAACAATTAATAATAGATAGAAGCCAATTTTATATTATAAATGATAAAGAAAATATAATACAAAATTTTGACCAGCGATATAAAATATATAATAATAGAAATATTTGCATATATTTATATGAAAAACCAGATTGTTTATATGATATTACTAATATACGCTATTATATAAATAGCAGTTATAATAACTTTATAATGGTAGATATAACTACATATAATTGCAGTTATAGTGAAGATGATTTAATCTTAAGTAAAAAAGACACATTACGTGGAAACAAACTTATATTAGAACGAACAAATTGTTTTAGAAAAAACTGGAATATGAATACAATAATTAAACCAAAAACATATTAGAATACATCATCAAATGAGAAAGCACATTGTTGTTTTTCTTTATTAGCTAATGCGTATTCTGCCACACGTTTTTCAAAAAAATTTGTTTTGCCTTCAATGCTTATAGCTTCCATAAAATCAAAAGGATTACTTGTATTGTAATATTTATCACATCCTAATTGCACTAGTAATCTATCCGCAACAAATTCAATATATTTATTCATTAAATCAGAATTCATACCAATTAATCTACAAGGAAGTGCATCGCAAATAAATTCTTTTTCTATTTCAACTGCTTCACAAATAATTTCTGCAATTTTCTTTTTAGAATTTTTTTTATTTAGTTTTTTATATAAAAGCACAGCAAATTCGGTATGTAATGCTTCATCTCGAGAGATTAGTTCATTTGAAAATGTAAGTCCAGGCATTTTACCTCTTTTTTTAAGCCAAAAAATAGAACAAAATGCACCAGAGAAGAAAATTCCTTCTACACACGCAAAAGCAATTAATCTAGTTGCAAATGAGCTTCTTTTATCATTAATCCATTTTATAGCCCAATCTGCTTTTTTTCTTATACAAGGAAAATTTTCAATTGCCTTAAATAATTTTTGTTTTTCATCATTATCTTTAACATATGTATCAATTAACAAACTATATGTTTCACTATGAATATTTTCCATTGCTATTTGAAAACCATAAAATGCTCTTGCTTCTGCTAATTGAACTTCTCCCATAAAACGCATACCTAAATTTTCTAAAACAATTCCATCTGAACCTGCAAAAAAAGCAATAATCATTTTAATAAAAAATTTTTCATCATCATTTAAAGTGTTCCATGTAAGCATATCTTTTGATAAATCAATTTCTTCGGCTCTCCAAAAACAATCAACTTGTTTTTTATACATTGTCCATATATCTTGGTCTTCTATTGGAAACATTACATAACGATTTTCATTTTCAGTAAGCAAGGGTTCATTTGTTGTTTTAGACATCCTAAATATTATAAGTTTAGATTTTTATATAATTTATAATATTAATTATAATATAATATGATTTATCGTTATAATTAAAAATATTTTATTATTATATAATGTCGTCATTTGCATTAGATGATTTGATTATTTCACAATCAAAAAAAATTGCAGATAATTATTACATACATTTAATTAAAAAATATAATAAAAACTTAAAAAAATCAAAGCATAACAGTTTATTAAATTATTTAGTTGAAGACGATTTAATTAAGATAGAAAATTTAAGAAAAATAAAGATTAAACAAGTAAAAACACTATATGATATAATTAATCATTTAAGTATTGTAAAACTGGATGTAAATGAAAGTGAGGGTAGAAATATAGAGAAGGAAATAAAATCTATAAAAACTTTAATAAAAAAAATAGAAAAAGTTATTAAACGTTTAACATTGCAAGATAAAAAATAATAACATTAATTTATATAATGGATAATAAAGGTGGAAAAGTATTAGGAACAGGTGGATTTGGTTGTGTATTATTTCCGCAGTTAAAATGTAAAGATTCAAAATTAGCTGGAAAATATGATGAAAACGGTGTTTCAAAGTTAATGATGAGAAAGCATGCACTTGAAGAAATGATTGAAATAGAAAAAATAAGAAAATTAACTACAAACATTAAAAATAATAAAGAACACTTTTTGATAGATAATGTATACTCGTGCACACCTGACAAATTAACAAAAGCGAATACAAATAATTTTAGTAAAAAATGTAAAAGTTTGAGTAAAAAAAGACAAATTAATTCTGCAAATATTAATAATAAACTGGACTTATTGAATATTATAAATATGCCTTATGGTGGTGTTGATTTAGATACTTTTTGGACTAATTGGGCTAAGGAAAAAAATATTAATACTAAAAATAAAATATTTAATCAAGTAAATAATAATTTGATTAAGTTATTTACTGAAGGTATTTTAGGAATTAATAAAATAAATTATTTTCATTCCGATATTAAAGGTAGTAATATACTAATAAATCCAGATACACTACAAGTTAAATTAATTGATTGGGGATTATCAGAAGAATATAACAAACGCACTGTATTAGATAATTTAATAGATAAACCAATGCAATTCAATTTACCATATACTAGCATTTTATTCACAAATTATACAAACGAAATTATAAAATATTTTGTAAATATTAGAAATAAAAACAAAGCAAATATAAATAGATATGAATTAATGAAATACGTTGCGTTTGCTATACAAAGTAGAGTACATAAAGAAATTGGAGATGGTCATATTAATTTTATTAAATTAATATTAAAAACCGCACATAAACATCGTATAAAAGATAATGAATTAAACAAATATATTGATAATATTATAATTAAATACTTAACTGAGCCATTAATAAAATATGTAGATAGTAACAATAAATTTAATCAAGATAAATATTTCAAAGAAGTATATTCTAAAAATTTAGATGTTTGGGGATTTTTAATAAGTTATTTAGAGATTGCATTGCAAGAGAAAAATCCTTGGAGTAATATTTTATCATCAAAAATATTAACAATTATAATGAATTATTGCTTTAACAGCAAATATTCAGTAAAACCAATACCAGTAAATGATGTTTTATCTGATTTAAAAAGTTGTAATGATTTATTACTAAAAAAAATTAATTCAAAAATGGCAGGTTTAACATCGTTACCATTTTTACATGTTGGTAATATACTTGGTTATAAAAGTCGTTCAAATCGCATTACAAAAAAATCACGTTCAAAAAAGAAACAAAATCTTTTTAATTTAAGTGCTATGCGTTATTTATTAAAAAAACAATCTAGTTCAAAGAAAAAAACTACAACGAAAAAAAAATCTAGTTCAAAGAAAAAAACTACAACGAAGAGAAGATCTACAACGAAGAGAAGATCTACAATGAAGAGAAAATCTAGTTCAAAGAGAAAATCTAGTTCAAAGAGAAAATCTGGTTCAAAGAGAAAATCTGGTTCAAAGAGAAAATCCAGTTCAAAGAGAAAATCTACATCTATTTAAAAATTTGAATAATTTAGATTATAATTATCGATGATAATAAAATATAATAATTATAAAAAATATTAATAATTATTATACTATGAAATTAGAATTAATTGTATTTGCTATAACTATATTTTTTATAATCAATACTTATTATGATGGAAAATATATTCAAATGCTAAAATCATGGAAAAAATATTATAAGATGATAGGTATAGGTTTTATTGGTTTATCTTTTTATTTATATACTAAGAAAAATCCAGGGGAAACATCTAATATTTTATCATGTGCTAGTAATATGGTGAAACATATGCCAATTGATAGAGCCTCCGGTGATTATCTTACACCTATTTTAAAAATGGCACAAAATCAAACAATGCAAAATCAAACAAATCACCCAATGTATAATCAAATGTCCAGTCAAGAGAGAAAAATATTAAGCTCGGGAAAAAAAACAACAAAAAGATGTGTAAGTGAAACAAAAAAAAAATATGTAGCATCACAACAAGGATGGAACTGTGGAGCATGTAATAAACAATTACCAGCGTGGTTTGAGGTGGACCATAAAATAAGATTAGATAATGGTGGAACAAATCATATAGATAATTTGGTAGCATTATGTAGAGATTGTCATGGTAAAAAAACTGCTTTTGAGAATTTATAATTATTTAATTAATAATTAATCTAATAAATAATTATATGTCAATTATAAAAAAAATAACGTCAAATAAATATTATTTTGCAATATTTGAACTGGTTGTATTTAGTTTATTTGTATTTTTAATTTATGGTTTAAATCCATATAATATATTAAAATATGAGAATATTATCATCCCTATTATTTTAATTGTTGCGGTAATAATGATTATATGTTTTTTTTATGTTCAAATAAGAGATATTAATGATTTAGATATTGAAAAATATACTATTTTTAAATTATTATTTAAACTTTTTTTTGTATTAGGATTTTTTACAATAAGTATATGTTGTTTATATTTTATTGGATGGTGTATAAATAGAATTCCTAGTGTAGCAATTATTAATTATACTATTGCTGCATTACTTTTAATTACAACTGTAGCATTATTTTATATCTTAACAAAACCGCTTTTTATGGGTGTTTATAAAAGAAATACATCTTTTGTAACTAAATCAATGTTTTATATTCCGCTAACATTTGTAACATTGACACAAATGTTAAATAAAAAATTAAATTTAAGTGATGACCCAACATTAACCTTAATAATTTTTGAAGTAATTTTAATATCTCTCTATTTTTGCTTACCATACATTGGAAAATACATATACAAATCAGATTCAATTGAAATTTTAAGAAAACCTGTTTACTTAAATAAACTAACAAAAGACAGTACTTTAGGTAATTTTAATAAAATTCATAAATCATATTTATCTAAAAAAGATAAAAAATATCAACACATTTATTCAGTATCTTTATGGTATTATATTAATCCACAACAATTAAGTACAAATCATGCATATTCAAAAGATTCAAATATACTTAATTATGGTAATAAACCCAGTATTGTTTACAATGCAAAAGATAATGCAATTATAATTTATACACAATTAAATAGAAACGATATTGATGAACCTAAATTAATTTATACAGATAATAATGTTTTACTTCAAAGATGGAATAATATGGTTATTAATTATGATGATGGTTTTATTGATATATTTATAAATGCTGTATTAGTTCATTCATTTAAAAATGTTTCACCTTTTATGAGTTATGAAACATTTATTTTAGGTGAGAGACATGGTATACATGGTGGAATATGTAATGTGAAATATTACAATAGAAAGCTTAGTAAAAATGATATTTTATTAGATTATAAAATACTAAGCAATAAGTTAGAACCATTTTTATAGATAATTTCTTATATATTATATATAATGGGAATAGTATATACTATATTTTTTATAATAATAGTATTATTAATATTAGGTGTGTTTAGAAGTAATTTTTTTGGAGATGACCAAAAGTTAAATCCATTAAATATATTTTTAGCTATTATTTTTATTATTGCATTTTGGTATTTTTTAAGATGGGTTTATCGTAAATATAAGTCATTACATACTTTAACTACTTTAGCTGATGCAAAGATTTCCAAGCCAGTTCGGTCAAGTGAATTACCGAATGGTAGCACAAATGATTTTACTATATCAGTTTGGTTTATTGTTAATGATTGGAATTATAGATATGGTGATAAAAAAATATTATTAACTCGTAGTTTAAATGGACATGGTCCAGAAATCTCATTTGATGCGAATTCAAATGATATAAACATCAAAATAGATACATATAAAAAATCATCTGATGATACAGCTATAAATGAATCACCTTCTCTTTTCAATGAATTGAACTCGCAATCACAACCAGAACCAACACTAACACCACAACCAACGCCAGAACCAGAACCAACGCCAGAACCAACACCAGAACCAAGTATTCCAAATAGTGATTTAACACTGAAAGAAGCAGTAGTTAAATTTTACAATGATAAAACAATTTGTTTTAGACCGTATTTACTTGATATATTAGGAAGTGCATTAGCAAAAATAGAGCCAGGTAGGAATTATGATAAATTAAATAAAACAGAGTTTGAAAATGAGATAAATAAAACAAAAAAAATTTTAAATAATATTAAAATTAATAAATCTGGTAACAAACTATTTTCCAATAGTACAAGCAACGAAAAAACAAATTTTATAGATAATATTTTTAAAGATGAAATAATACAAAAAGAAATAAATAATTATGGTATAACAAAATTTTCTGATATAGATAATAATTTTAGTATAAATATGTTACCGCAATCTAAAATAAAACTTAAAACTTTAAAAATAGCAGAATGGTGGGCACAAGATAACGATGAAACTATAGATAATTATCCAAACTATGCAATCGACCAGCTTAAATGTGATAAAGTAGAAAATTTTGCTGGAAGAAATATTGGTACAAATCAACATACATGTACAGTTAAAAACTTTCCTTTACAAAAATGGGTTAATTTAATAATAAGTGTAAATGGACATTCATTAGATGTATATATAGATGGTAAGCTAACAAAAACCTGCATATTACCAGGAATAGCAAAAATAGATAAAAATCAAGATATAATTTTAACACCAGATGGAGGATTTAATGGATTTACGTCTCATATGATTTACATACCAACATCATCAAATACACAGGAAGCATATAATATTTTTATGAAAGGTCACGGAAGTGCATGGTATAATACATTATTTGATAAATATAAATTGAAGGTATCTTTAATGAAAGACAATGTAGAAAGTAGTAGTATTCATATTTAATATATATAATAGTTCAAAGTTATTATTTAATAATAACTTGGAACTATCATTTTAGATAATTTCTTATATATTTATATATATAATGGGAATAATATTCACGATATTTTTTATAATAATAATATTATTATTATTGGGTGTTTTTAGAAAAAGTTTATTTGGCGACGACCAAAAATTAAATCCATTAAATATAATTTTATCACTAGTTTTTATCATAGCACTTTGGTATTTTTGCAGATGGATATATCGAAAATATAAATCATTAAATTCATTATCAAGTTTAGCTGATGCAAGGGTAGCAAAAGCAATAAAAGCAAATGAATTAGCAAATAGTAATACAAATGATTTTACTATATCAGTTTGGTTTATTGTTAATGATTGGAATTATAGATTTAATGAAAAAAAAATATTATTAGCCCGAGGTTCAAATGGAACAGAAATTTCATTTGATTCAAATGTAAACGATATTAATATAAAATTAAATACATACAAAGGTACATCAGGAACAAGTTCAAATGGATTAGACCAAATGATGCTATCTGAAGAAGAAACAACAGTAGAAACAGGTTCATCAACAACAAATTCATCATTAGAAGGTTCATCAGTGGATAGCACAAGTGAGAGCACGGGTTCAGATAAACAGCATACATGTACTATTAAAAATTTCCCCTTACAGAAATGGGTTAATTTGATAATAAGTGTAAATGGTCGTTCATTAGATGTATATATAGATGGTAAATTAGTGAGAACATGTGTATTGCCAGGAATAGCAAAAATAGACAAAGTACATGATATAGTTTTAACACCAAATGGTGGATTCCATGGATTTACTTCCAATATGATTTATATACCAGATTCATCAAACCCAGAGGAAGCATATAATATTTATAAAAGAGGTTATGGGAATGCATGGTATAATTCATTATTTAATAAATATAGATTAAAAGTATCATTATTAAAAGATAATGTAGAAAGTAATAGTATTAATTTTTAAAAATTAACAATATTTTCTAATTAATATATAAGATATGAACTTTAATAGAGCACAGTTAAGTAGTAATTTATCAAATTTTTATGGTAGTAGTAAAAATGTAGTAAGTAAAGCATTTACATCTGGTACATTTTTATCCCAAATAGCTTTTGTTATTTTAGTTTTGATTGTTTTCTTTGTTGCATTACGTTTAGGGAGTTATCTACTTATTTGGATGTTCTCTCCAAGTGATAATCCTATTTTGATACCAGGTAGAATAGATGCAAAGAAAATGATGGTATTTACGCAAGACCCATCTCTTAAAGATTCTGTTCCAATTATGAGGTCTGTTAATGAATATCAAGGTTTACAATTTACATGGTCTGTATGGATTAACATTGATGATATAAACTATAAAGATGGTGAATATAAACATATTTTCCATAAAGGAAATGAATCAATAAATAATTCATCCAGTAGAAACCAAGGTGTTGCTTATCCTAGTAATGCTCCTGGTTTATATTTGACTGATAAAGCAAATGAGTTATTAGTATTGATGAATACACATGAGAAAAATGATGAAAAAATAAAAATAGAAAATATTCCAATTGGTAAATGGTTAAATATTATAATAAGAGTAAGTAATCAAAAGATATTAGATGTTTACATTAATGGAACATTAACAAAAAGACATAAATTAAGTTCAGCAGTAAAACAAAATTATGGAAATGTATATGTCGCCATGAATGGTGGATTTTCGGGAATGATTTCAGATTTAAGATATTTTAAAGAAGCATTAGGAACTAATGCAATTCAAAATATTGTTTTTAAAGGACCAAATCTAGCATTCTTAAATGATTCAGATGAATTAGTGAGCGAACCATCATATTTATCAACAAGATGGTATTTTAACAGTGATAAAGTATTAGATGGATATAATCCATATTAATTATAAAAAAATTATTACAAATAATTTAATTAGTTTTAAACTTTAAAAACTGATTAAATTAAAATAAATTATATTATAACAGACTTATTGTCTTAAATTAGGGTTAATACATATTTCTTTGGTTGGGAAAATATCACCGGACATACATTTATCGCCTTCTCCAACGTTAATGCATGAACGAATACCTTTATATTCTCCAATATAGCAAAATCCAGATTTAGATAACGATTTATTAGATTGTATAGTACTATCAACACTATCAGGACTAGGGTTACCTCTTTTTTTATTAATTTCATTCATATATTTTTTATCTTGTTCAGTAATCTTTTTCTCTTTATTTACAGTTTCAAACTCAATTGTATTTTCAAATTTATCATCTAAATCCTCATTCTCAATTTCACCTTCAGATTCTTCGTTAAATTCATTTTCTAAATTATTATCAAATTCCGGCAAACTACTACTTGATTCTGTAGATTCAGAATTATCTTTACCTAAATAAGAATAAAGATTTATTCCTAAAAATATAAGTATTGCAATTACTATTATATATTTAAGAATATTCCAAATATTAATCCCTGATTTAGATGTTTCTAAACTAGTAATATTACTATCTGCAATAGAGGAAACTATATTACTTGCATTATTTGATACATTTGTAATCTTTTCATTAATAGAGGACATGCTATCAGTTAAAGGTTTTTTAATAGATGTATTTCTTATAAAGTCATTCATATTTATATTATATTATTATATAATATATGGATTTTTTCGGTTTTAAATTAGATTCAAGGAAAAAAAGAAAAAGGTGTCCAATTGGAAGCAGAAGAGATAAGATAACAGGTAGATGTGTTAAAACTAAATATTTAGGTCTAGATAGTTCATCTAGAACATCTTCAAATAGTAGAAAAACAAGAAAGCATAGAAAATATAAAAGATGTCCACCAGGCACAAGAAGAGATTCAGATACAAAAAAATGTATTTCATTAAAAAAATATTTAAGAAAAAAAGAAAAAAAATATAAAAGAAGAAAATCAAGTTCAACAAGACGAAGAAGAAAATCAAGTTCAAGTTTAAGATTTTCATTAAGTTCAAGAAAAAAAACAAGAAAACATCATAAAAGTAGAAAAAGACATAGAAACAGTAGAAAACGTCATAAAAAAAGTAGGAAAGAGAAAAGAGATAAAATATACAAAGAAATAATGCGACAAATAACACAATTTAAAAATAAAAAAACAAAAAAATCTACTTCTTCAAAAAAATCTACTTCTTCGAAAAAATCTACTTCTTCGAAAAAATCTACTTTGTCTTTAAGTCCAAAATCTTCTAAATTAATTAGTTTAAATAGTTCAGATAATAAAACAAAGAAGAATAAGATAAGGAATGAGATAAAAAAATATATCAATTCAAGTGTTAAAAACAAAAAAAGAATATCTTATTCGCCATCAATAAATAAGATGATAAAATCTTTACAAACAGCGAAAAATAAAAATGTAATTGGTTGCAACAATAAACACATGATAAAGGGATTTAATGAAAAATATAATTCAAAATCATTAAGTAAGCTTGAAGAACCAGAAATAAATGTTGGAGTAGATAGATATAATAATACAATCTGTAAGAAAGTTTTCAGTAATACAGGACAAAAAGTATTATTAGGAAATTTAAAAAGTACAAAACATTTAAATTTCAAAAATATTATAATGCCTATGCAAAGCAAATCAAATTGTTGGTTTAATACTATGTTTGCAACTTTTTTTGTTAGTGATAAAGGACGTAAATTCTTTAGATTTTTAAGACAATTAATGATTGAAGGGAAAAAAATAATGAAAGATGGAGAGCGAAAAAATATTTCTCCTGTAAAATTAAAATATGCGTTTGCCTTATTTAATCTTGCGATTGAAGCATGTTATAATATGAAAGGTAAATATAAAGATATTGCTTTAGCATTAGATACTAATAACATTATTGCAACAATATATAATTCTATTAAAGGAAGTAAATCTAGCAAAAATATGAATAATATTAGAAATATAGATACACCTGGTAACCCATTAGATTACTATACAAATATAATGGATTTCTTAGGCTCAAAAAAATTAAATATATTTGATATGACATTGCATCCTTGTTTAAATCATTTGGAGAATGAAGATTATAAAAACATAGTTTTATTAAATAATGCTAAATATGTTATTACAAAATACAAAAAACTACCAGATATAATAGTAATGAGTGTTTTTGACGATGGGTCAGAATATACAGGTAATGCAGGTATCGTAAAAAAACCTCTAACTATTAATTTAAAACATAAGAGTACTAAAGTTAAATATGTATTAGATTCTGCAATAGTTAGAGATACAAAAGGACAACATTTCTGTAGCACATTGACAGTGAATGGTAAACAAAAAGGTTATGATGGAGCAAGTTTCTCTCGAATGAATGTATTTAATTGGAAAAAGTATATCAATTCTGATGTTGATTGGACATTTAAGGGTTCAACATGGGAAATAGATAATAAACCAGCAGACAATAATATTGTCTGGAATTTTAAGAAAAGTTATCAAATGTTATTTTACTATAGACAAAACTAAAACACAAATTTAAATACAAAATTTAAATTATTTAATTAAATTAAATAATTTAAATGACAAACATTAATAACTTAAATGACGAATATTAATAATTTAAATATTGTTGAATTTAAAACATTGATAAAACCAAATAATTTAAAATTAATATTAGGCATTAATGAAGAAATTTACAAATTAGTATCAAAAACGAGGAAAGAAATAGAAGATATATTAAACAGAAAGAGTAATAAAAAAATATTTATTATTGGACCCTGTTCTATCCATAACATAGAAGAAGCCAAAGATTATGGTAGAAAATTATTTGAAATTTACCAAAAAGTAAAAAGTAAAATATTAATTGTAATGAGAGTATATTTTGAAAAACCACGAACTACAATAGGATGGAAAGGTTTAATAAATGACCCCGATTTAAACAACACTTTTAATGTAAATAAAGGATTAAGATTAGCAAGAGAATTATTGATATATTTAAATTCAATAGGATTACCATGTGCATGTGAGTTTTTAGATGTTATAACACCACAATATATTTCTGATTTGATATCATGGGGAGCAATAGGTGCAAGAACAACGGAAAGTCAGGTTCATAGACAATTATCTTCTGGATTATCAATGCCTATAGGTTTTAAGAATGGAACTAAAGGTTCGGTTGAATTGGCGAGAGATGCAATTATATCTGCATCACATCAGCACTGTTTTATGGCAATTACGGATGATGGAGAACCAGCAATTTCAACAACAAAGGGTAATAAAAACTGTCATATTATTTTAAGAGGGGGTGTATCGACAAATTATTCTGAGGAAAATGTAAAAAATACAGCTTCTATTTTAAAAGATAGTCAGTTAATACCAAATATAATGGTAGATTGTTCACATGGTAACTCTAATAAAAATTATAAAAATCAAGAAATAGTATTATATGATATAGTAAATCAGATTATTAATAAAGAAGAAAATATTATAGGATTAATGTTAGAATCAAATATAAACGAAGGCAAACAAGAATTAAATAGTAAAAACTATAATACATTAGAGTATGGTGTAAGTATAACAGATTCTTGTATATCTATAGAAGAAACAGATAAATTAGTAAATTATGCTTTTGATAAACTATAATTATAATTTTAAATATCAAAATCATTTTCATAATTATTTATTTTAACATTTTCTGAATTATTTGCATTGGATATTTTTTTATTTATATTATTGAGTTTTTCAATTCTCTCAATAGTTTTATCTAAATTTGATTTTCTTTCATTTACAAGTAAATAGTCAGTATTTGGAGAGATTTCATTTTTCTTTACATCTTTATAAACAATATGAATTTTGCTTACTATTTTGTTAATTTCTGAAAGATTTGTAATCATTTTAGTATCTATATCAAATTTTTCTATTAATAATGAAATTGCAAAATATATAACAAATTTACGACGTTTTTTAACACTTTGTGTGTATTTTATTGAAAAAATATTTAACAATGAATGTATTATTTCAGTTAATAATTTATTTTTCTTTTTTTCTGTTTCATATAATATTATATCCCAAACAATCCATATCGAATCCATTTGGTATTTTTCTAATACAGGTGCAAACGTTCTTCTCTCGCATATGCATTTATCTTTATTTTTTTTACAAACATATTCATACTCTATTATCCATTCTAACCAATAACATGCTGAATATATATTTTTTGATTTTTTTGATAAATGATACGATAATTCATTTATTGCTATAAATAACTCCTTTGGGTCTTCTTTTTTAAAAACTAAATTACCATATTCAATGGAAGATGCCTCTAACTTAGAGGAAATATTAATCATGTCAAATTCTTCTTTTTTATTTATTTTGATACCTTCTATGCTATTTTTTTTCCTAGAAAAACATAAAACACACATTATTTCAGCAAATATTTTTCTAATTTTATTATTATTTCTTAAAGATAATTCATTATCAATATAACCATTTATTAATATTTCTTTAAAAGATTCAAAACGTTTTGCAATATATATAGGTATTTTAGGGTTACCAATATGTATATATTTGGTTATATACAATATAATTATATCCCATACATCGGAAAAATGTCCAGCACATATTAATTCAGCACACCAATAACATGCAGGTTCAACTTTATTAGAGATTAAACAATTAATTAATTCTTTTTTTACTTTTGTTTTTTGATATTTAGAAAAACAAATGCCTTTAAAATCTGTAATTTTTCTAATATCATTTATTTCATAATTCATATAATATTTTTTACACAAAAAAAATAGACATAATACATATAAATAATGGATTCTTTTAATAAAGTAGTAAAAAAATTAAGAAAAAGTAATATGTGGGAATTATTATTTTATAGTTTAGCTATTTTTTTAATTCTTATAATTATAAATAATTATAATAATCCTGTTGAAAATTTTGAAAATAATAAAGCTAAATTTATTACTAAAAATAATAAAAATCTGTATGATGATTTTTATGTAGCTTACTATGATGAATTATTGTTTAGTAATGATAAAAATAATTATGAAGTCGGCAATATTATTAAAAATACAAATATGAAAAAGAAAAGCTATATTCTTGATATCGGTTCAGGCACTGGTCATCACGTAAAGCTCTTTAATGATAATGGACATAAATGCATTGGAATAGATAAATCAAAAGCAATGATTGTTTCATCCAGAAAAAAATATCCTAAATTACAATTTAAACATGGAGATGCATTAGATTATATGTTATTTTTTGAAAATACATTTACACATATAACATGTTTATATTTTACAATTTATTATTTTAAAAATAAAAAACATTTATTTGACAATTGCTTTAAATGGTTAATGCCTGGTGGTTATCTTGCGATACATCTTGTAAACAAAGATAAATTTGACCCTATTTTACCAGCAGGAAACCCATTTTATGGTGTATCGGTTCAAGATTATGCTAAAAAAAGAATAACAAATACAAATGTAAAATTTGATGATTCTACATATAAAGCTAACTTTAAATATTCACCAAGTAAGGAAATTAGCACTTTAACAGAAACATTTAATAATGGTAAAATAGTTAGACAACAAGAACATACATTATATATGCCAACTCAAAAACATATTCTAGAATTAGCAAGAGATTCTGGATTTACATTATTATCAAAGATAAAAATGGATAAAATAAAATATGATGACCAATTTATTTATATTTTAAAAAAACCAAATTAATATTATTTATTTAATATTATTTATTTAATAAAGTATTTATTAAATAAATACTATAATTATTTAATGATTATTTTATATACGTTTTTAATATTTATTATTATTATTTTAAGTATTGGAATTTATATTAGAACAAAATCACCATTTTGGAGTATTCAACCCGTTTTTCATATATATAATTTATTATATTGGATTAAACCATGTGGAGTAATTTCATATGATTTACCTTGTGTAAATAAATATGTAAATTATATTGATATTAAGACGGAATGCATAACAAAGTTAAATAAAACAGAAAAACAATATGTTATTAATTTTTTAAATAATTATTATTTAAAAACAAATAATGTAAAATATGTTCCAACATATAATCATATTTTTAATTATTTTAAAAGTAATACACATCCGGCATTTATAACTATTTATAAAAAACCAAAAGTTTTAACATATAATGATAAATTTATACAACATGAAGAATATCTAGGTTTGTTGACAGCAAAAGTTTTATATATTAAGATAAATACAATTAAAAATAAAAAAATAGATTTTCCAATTTATTATGTTGATAATCTTTGCGTAAATAAGAATCATAGAAAAAAAGGAATTGCTCCACAATTAATTCAAACGCATTATTATGATATTCGCAGAAAAAATAAAGATATAATTACTTGCCTTTTTAAACGTGAAGGAGAATTAACTGCGATAGTTCCATTGACTACATATTCTACCAATGGATATAATATTTTACATATTATTAACTATTATCCAAAACTAAATCCACAATTTAAACATATCAAAATAACAAAGCAAACTTTTTATTTATTAACACATTTTTTAAATTTAAATTATAATAAATTTTCTTGTGTTATTATGCCTGATTTATCTAATTTATTATATTTAATTAATAATAATAATATTTCAATTTACAGCATAATGGTTAATAATACTATATATGCAATTTACATATTTAGGGAACCATGCTTAAAATACAATTTTAAAGATACAGAAGAACGTGTTGTAGAATTAATTGCATCAATTAATTTAAATTTACATATAAATGTATTTATTTTAGGATTTATATATTCTTTGCATTCTATTTTTAAAACATCAAACTATAAATATTTGCTTATAGAAAATATATCTAATAATAATATTTTGATTGATTATTTAAAAACTAAAAATATTCAAGAATTTGTAAAAAGTCCTACAGGATTTTTTCTTTATAATTATGCAATTTATTCGTTTGAAGCATCTAAGTGTTTATTTATATATTAATTATCTAACATATTTTCCAACTCTAGCAAAAGAATCAACTATAAATATTACAAATACTCCTAAAAATGAATAAAGTATTAATTCTTCTGTTACATGTTCTGTTTTAGAATCTCTCTGTTCTTCTAATAAAAATATAAGATAGTTTAGCTTTTTTACTAAAATATCTTTAGATGTAGAAGGTTCGCTTATATTGTTGTAGTATGGAATAATATTATTTGAATTATTATTTGAATAACTATTATTCAATTTATCAAAATTCTCGGCTAATATTGATGAATTCTTTTGTTGGAATGATTCAAATGATTCATATCCATTATTAAAATCTTCAACATTTACATCTTCATCATTATTAGATTCATCTTCATTATTTAGTTGTCTATTATCATTATTTTGTTGTTTATTATTTTGTTTTTTAGATATATTTGAATGCATTGGTTTAAAGTCGGTTAATTCATCATTTTCTTCATCTGGACTATCATGTATTTTTTTTAATATTGAATTTACTTTATTATTATCTATTTCTCTATCTTTTTTTATTGTTTTGTTTTTTCTTTTTTTTTGTTTAGTTGTAGTATCTTCAAAATTTTCAATTGGTGCGGCATAAAATGCAAAAGACATATTCTTATAAAAAAATGAGATATTATTATTTTTAAGTATCCTAAAAATAATAATTAAATATAAAATATACTAATTTATATATATTATGAAATTAAATAGTTATATTATATATTTTACATTAATATTAATATTATTAATAACTATTTTAAATAAAGATTATTTAATAGATACTTTTAGTAAAAAAATTATTAGTAAATGTATACTTATAAGTATTACATTATTAGCAACAATGTATGATTATAAAGCCGGATTTTTAATGGCTTTAATTTTTATTATTTTAAATCAAAATATTGTTGAAGGTTTATTAGATGATTCCGTAATTACTTTTTTCGTTCCTAATAGGCCATATTCAGTTAGATTATTTTATGAACCAAAAAATACAAAAGATTTGTATGTATTAACACAATTTCAAGAAAATTCAGGACATTCTATTAATTTAGTTAATAATAGATTTATTAAAATGAGCTCTTTGGATACTGGTCTAACGGTAAATATAAAAGATATAAAAGAATATGTTCAAAAAGAGAGTAAAGTAAGTTATAAGTATTATACAGATGAGGAATTAGCAATTAGATGCAAAAAAAGAATAAATAAATTAAATAATATTAATATTATTGATTCATCCCTAAATGCATTGTATAATTATAGTAATAGACGCGTTATAAAAGATAAAAATGCTATTAAAACTTGGAAATGGACAAGTAGCAAAAAATTGATTGATTATGAAAATATTAGTAGAGAATCTAATAATACAGGTACATTTAATGTTTTAAGTGATGAACCACTTACTACTGCACCTGGCATTGATGATGAAAAACAAATCCCATTTAGATTAAACCTTCATGAATTAACAATAGATAAAAGGATACCACAAACTTTTTCAGATAATAATTACAATGTTGATTATTTTTTGCTTAGACGAGGCAATACTAAGCTTTTATTTCTTAATCAAAATAGAAAATTTGATAATATAAATTTCTGGAATACTTTTGATTTTTATAAATCAAATGGTATGAAAAATGAAAATATGACTACGATTGATAATGATAATTCAGTAGAAATTATTTTTAAAAATGTAGGGAAAAAGTCAAGTAAAATCGCTAGAAATGGTGATATAATTACATGTAAGCTTGCATTCCGAACTAGAGATGGTAAAAAAAAATGGGTTAAAGTGATAGATGATACTTACAAATACATAGATACACCTAAAGTTAAAAAATTAGATTTAAATTATTATCGAAATCATAAAACAATTGATGATTCCAAAAAAATTAGTGATGATGGTATTGATTTTAGTAATGATGAAATTCCTATTTTTAAATATAATATTAACTGTGAAGCAATAAAACCATCATCTACTGAGAATAATAAAACACCAAGTGATATTATAACAGAATATGGATATAGAAATCCAGATTTTCAAAAAGAATTCTGGACTTCTGGTAGAAATACTTTTAATAATTTTGCGTTTTTACATAAACAAATAGCTGAATCAAATAATGGAAATAGAATTTTTATTCCTTCTCATAAAGATCCAAATGAGATTGCGAATTGTTCATTTGGTATAGATAATCGTAGTAGTAATAATAAAAATGAATGTTCTGTTTTCAGCATGAATTCTCGTTTAGTTACAAAAGATAAAAGTTTAAATGACACGTCTAATAAATATAATGATTATCAACAAACAAATAGACAACACCGTGGTGATGTAAGTTGTAATTTGAATAAAAAATTACCAAGTAACTCAAAAATATTATATTCTAAGCAACCCGAATCTGATAATTATGACCTTTATAATACAGACTTTAACAAAAATAAAATAATGTATCAAATTCTGATAGGTGAAAATAAAAGTTGGTTGGAACATGCAGCGGGTCTATTAAAAATAGTTAAAAATATGTTCACTGGAGAAAAAAAATCTTCTGAAGTGTATGAAAAAGTATATTGTCCTAATGAAAAACTTAGGTTTAAAAATAATATTTGTGGTGATATAACAAAAGATAATAAGAGACCAAATTTTCATGATATATATTTTTATATAGATTTTGGGGGTCAAATGTACTACACAGGTAAAGATAAACCCAAGATACCACCAATGGGCATACATACATCAGACAACTATGGGGTAGGCCAGGAGCATTTAGTTCTTTCATTGGACGATTACACAGTAGCATCAGCATACGAAAAATATCCACATTACGAGTATATAGGTCTAAACATCCCTTTAAGTAACTGGACTCAATCCAGAGATGAGTATAATAGATTACATTATTTTAAATCGTATTATCCACCGTGGAAACAATACATTGTTGGTTATAGATGGACAAATACAAGAACTGAATATTATGATAGTGAATATCATAAAGATTTTAATGGAACAACAGAAGACCCAAGAAAACCTGTAAAATGGTTTTTTATAAAAGTAGAAACAAGTGAAGATATAACAACTTTAGAAAAATTAAAAGCTAAAATAGCGGTAGATATAGAAGACCATGCAGACAGAAGCGATATTGTTAGACACGAAGATATTCATAATATGGGGGTGTTTACATCTATAGATATAATTGCAGTGCAAAAGGTATATAGAAGCGGCGATTATATTTATAAAACTTTAAATGAAACAATGCTAAGATATGATGGTAAGATACCAAGACTTAGACTTTGGAAGTTAGATAAAGAAAACTTTACATTTCAAATTATTCAAGATACAATTGGTAATGCAAAATATATTTCTCATCAACAAGAATATTGGGATTGTTTTATGGGATTACCTCTAAATTTTAAACATGCCGAAGAGTCATATAAAGCAGATACAATATATCATCCTTATGTGACTTTATTGCGTCATCATTATGACATATTTCCAAGAGAATTCTCTGGTGAAAGTAAAAATGACTGTGTAAACTTTACGAAGAACAGAATGAGGTATAAACTTCATAGTTCTAATTGGCCTGATGATCAATGGTTTTATAGTGGAAAATCATTTCAAAGAAACATTGGATATGTAACACCATGGCCACATCGGTTTGGTCTTGAAAGTTTGTACAAGGGTTGGTTAAATCCATTGTTTAAAGGTTCGAATCCACATTCATATGAGTTGGGGGGCGCAAAACATAAAAATATATTAAAAAGACCAGCGGACACTAATGGGAATTTTAATACATGGAATTCCGATAATGACTACTATTGGACTTTTCCTAATGAAGATAAAATAAATAATGAAGGATGGTACACAGAACAATTACTTGAGATTAAATATTTTAATGGCTGTGGATATCCAGATTCCCCACTTCAATTTACATTTAAAGTTACTAATTACTTATATAGTGAAAAATATAAAGATTGTTGGCAAGATTATCACACAGATTATAACATAAACTATGAATATAAAAAATGGGAATATAATAATGATATGAATATTTTCCAAAAGAAAGCATTTGATACAGAAAACTGTAATTTAAAGAATGAAAAATATATAGATGGTGGTGATAATAATAAGTTAGATAAAAGCAAAGATAATGTAAATAAATTAGTAAATGATTTTATATGTCATTCTGAACCAGATAATGAGTGTAAGTATCATAAAAAAAGAGGGGTATTTGATACTGAAGAAAATGAACCTTCTTTACTGACTGATAAAAAATTTAAACCAAATAGTTCTTATAATAAAAATGCTGAAAAATATATGGATAAAGTTCAAAAGGTAATAACCAATACAGGAAAACCTGTAAATTATCGACGTAATTATAAAGAATATAATCCAGAACTTTCTAATTTTTATAAAAATATAGAAATGACTGAAAATGAAAGTGAAGCATCTACAATTTATGTGCAAGTTAAAACAGGTGGAGTAAGGTCAAGTTTAAAAGCAACAATTGAAAATATAGATTGTAAATGGAGATGGTATAATAAATGTTATTATACTAAAAAGTTTGGAAGACATTATAGGTCTGTAAAATATGCTCAACGAGTAGGACCATTTTCAGAGTGTAAAAGAGTTTTCCGCTCTGCACTTGATACATGTTGCCCAGAAGGTGAACGACCATTTATCGATAATACTAACCCAAAACATCCAATATGTTGCCCAGAAGGAGAATATCCAAATAAAGACTATAAAGATTCTAATGGAAATCATAAATCGGGTCAAACTAAATGTATACCTATACCTAAACGTAAAATAGAAACTTTTACTAATAGAAACACTAATTATTATGAATTAAATAAACAAACATTCAAAAATTATAATAATGAAAGTGAAACAAACAATTATCAAGAATATTTAAATAAAAAATACAAAAAATCAAAAAAATCACTAATCAAACCACATTTCGATAATAAAACACAATTAAAGTATGATGATTCTTCGTCATATAGTTTGTTTAACCCACAACATGAAATGATGCGTCCAATATCATCCAAAAATATTACAAGTGATTATATGAAAGCTCCATTTGATAAAGATAATGAACCAGTAGCTGATTTGGAAAACAAATCATTAATGGGAAGTATTCTAAAATTATTTGGTAGTTATTTATAGATTTATAGATTTATATTTTAAAATATTATTTTAAGTAAATAAAGTGCGTTATTAATTAATAATAAAAGATTTTCTTATTATTAATTAATGGTAAATAACAAAAAAACAAAAAAATCAAATTTTTTTGACTTAACAAATTTTTATAATGTTTTTAAATTATCCGAATTTAATAATACTTTAACAAAAATAAATGGTAGTAAACTACTAATTGGTTTATCACTTTTATTAATAAATGTCGGTTCAAAATATGTAGAACTTAATTTTAGTAAAACGCAAGAAGAAGCTTTAAGGAATGGTTTAGGACGGGAATTATTAATATTTGCAATGTTATTTATGGGAACACGTGATATTATTATATCAATTATAATGACTGCATCATTTGTCGTTTTATCTGATTTTTTATTTAATGAACAATGTCGCTTCTGTATTATACCTAAATCAATGAGAAAAATAAATGCATTAATAGATAGAAACAAAGATGGTATAATCTCACCGGAAGAAGAGAAAAAAGCATTAGATATTTTAAAGAAAGCAGAAGAACAAAAGAAACATAAAGAACAAAGCGAATTTTTAAATATCAAATAAATATCAAATAAATATCAAATAAATATTATTTTTTTACATAATAATTTAAATTTCATAATTATACAAATTATTGATAGCAAAATCTTCTACATAATTTTTTGGAATGCAATTAAAATCTATTAATGTTTTATTTAATTGATATTGAGCTTCTACTTTATCATCTTCTTTAAGCTTAGATTCAAATAATTCATTATCATTATATAGTTTTTCTGTTGTTTTTGGACCACATTTTTTGAAAATAGCTGGTATATTATCTGACTTATCCCCCATTACAATTTTATAAAACAAATCTTTTTTTGGGTCAGCAGTAGATTTTTTTTTCTCAGTTAATAAATTATATTTTAAATCATATAACATTACTTTATCTTTTTCAAATAATTGCAAATAATCCATATCACTTGTTATTACCCAAAATTTTGAATTATCATATTTATGTTTTAAATATTTAATTGTAATTGCTATTACATCATCTGCTTCTAAGTGTTCGTGGTATAATAATTTATTTATACCACTTTTAGTAAATAAATTATTATTGTATGTATATTTAAATATATGCTTGATATTGTTATCACAATCTCCTCTAGATTCTTTATAATCAGGAAATAATGATTTTCTCCAAATTTCATTTCTAGGACAATCAATACCAGCTAATTTAATTATTTTTTCTTTTTTTGGAATTTTTAATTTTTTTTCTGTTTCTTTTATTTTATTTTGAAAAGTTTTTAGAAATTTCTCCATAAATATTTCATTTTCATAAAGCTTATCTTCATCAATTTCATTATCTGAATGTTTTATCCATGTCTTAAGTGCATGATATCTATAAAATATAAAATAGCTTGCATCAATAATGATAAAGTTCATAATTGTTATATTTATTGGTATAAATTTAAATCCTTTCAATTTTTCTAATATATTTAAAAGCACACCAAGATTATTACAACCTTAATAATAAATTATTATAATCTCGATAATAATTTATCTAATATTAATATTGTATCATCATATTTACTATAATTATTATTGCACTTATTGTAACAACTATTGACTTTTTTAATGTTAGATAATGCTAATGCTTTTGATTTATTTTTATAAACATTACTATTTAAATATAAATGTAAGCATATAATTCCTAGAAATGAATAATTCATATTATTTATTCTTCTGAATCTATATTTAAGTTAGATACATTTTGATTGATAATAGCCATTAAGGTCTCTCCAGCGTCAATTATTTTATTATAACCTTTTTCTATTTCATCAATAGTATTACTTAATTCATCAAGTTTTTTCTCTTTTGTACAAATATCAATACTACATTTATTTATAGATAATTCAATTTCTATTTGCTGTTTTTCTAAATTTTCCTTTTCTCTTATATCATCACTTAGGTCGTCATCTAATTTTTCTTTTTTCTTTTTTAATTCTAATAAAGTTTTATGAATTTCGCCGCTTATTTCCATTAAAATTATATATTTAAAAAATATATAATTTTAATAATGCAAACTAATTATTTGATTTAATATTTACATTTCTAAAGAAATTGTATTTCTTTCACTTTTTTTTCTATTTTTAATTCTAGATGGGGTTTTTGAATTAGATATTTCTTTTAATTCTTCAATACTAATTGTGCTACTTTCCTTAGCATCATTTTCATTAACATTTATATTCTTAGTTTTAAGTCCACCAAGTAAATCAGAAATATCAGAAGGTCCTTTCATATCTGGTCTTTTTGCTGACCTTTCTGGAGATTTACGTCCTAAAGAATCATAATTTTGATTTATTTCATAGCCTTCATTTCCTCTAGCCATATTCATATCTGGTCTATTTTGTGGCATATTCATTCTCTCACTTCTGGAAGTTTGTGTTTTCATGGGTGGAGGTGGTGGACCACTTGAAATATCTGGTCTTGGTGGATTATTATTTCCCATATAGTTATTCATAAAACCACTAAATCCGGGATTAGTATCACTCATGCTGTTAACTGCCGCACTTGTAAATTGTTGCATTAATTCAGGATTTTGTCTCATTATATCATCCATACCTGGCATTGATGACTTAAACATAGTATTTGTCATATGTACCATAATAGCAGAACCACCCAATTGGAATAAAAATTTTAGCTCTGGCGCCATTTTTGCTTTAGATTTATATTTATCATGTAATTCGCCAAAAATTTCATCATAATCATTTATATTTTCATTAACTTGCTCTCCCCATCCATCTAATTTAAAATCAAATGGGTCAAATCTATTATTTAAAAATTCAATACCAGTAATTGCCGCCATTAGCATTTTTGCTTGAAATTTTACACTATTGCTTTTTTCTTTCTCATCAATTATCATTTCATATTCTCCTTGCATTTCATCTAACCTATCATCCATTGTATATTTCTTTGAAAGCACTGCACCTTTTCTCTCTAAATCTTCAAGTTTTCTTAGAATCTTTAATTTTTCTCTTAATTCTTCTTCTTGTGATAACTTGGGTTTTTCATCTACTTCTTTATCAGGGTCTAATGGTATATTATTAAATTTACCAAATCCATCCCATGTTTTATTTGAACTTTCTTCTCTAAATTTAAATGCTGTTGCTGGTCCAATCTTTATTTCTTCATCCTCTTCATTATGAATATCTTGAATATCATCATCATCTTCTAAATTTATTTTTTCATTTATTGTTGATTTTGGCATATCACCTGTTAAAATACTTTTAAATACAGAAGATTTAGATTTTGATTCATTTTTTGACATATTAGATAAATTATTAATTTCATCATCTAAATCTTGTATATCATTTAAATCAATATCTGAATTTGCTTTCGATGAATTATTATCACTCTTTCTTTTATCATTCATTAATAACTCAATACCACTACCAAAATTAACTGATGGCAAATGTTCTACAATATCATCATCTAGGTTGATTTCAGATGCAGTATCCACTATATCTAAATCTATTATATTTGAATTCATGCTACTCATATGTTAATTATATAACATATAATTTTAAGTATTACGTAACGAATATTAATTATTAATTGTTAATTATTAATTATTAATTGTTAATTATTAATTATTAATAATTTCGAGAAAAATAAATAAATTATTTCAAAAAATTAATTATTTCAAAAAAAATAATTAAATTTCAGTAATAAGATTATTTTTCTCTAAATACCATAATCCTTGTAAAAAACAATCAGCCAAATCATCACATTTTGATTTTTTACTATTAAAAAATGTTTTCCATTCTACTATGTTTAATTTTTCTAAAATATCATTTGTAATTGTTATACCTAATTTTTTTCTTTCACTATACGTTGTTTTCAATTTATCAATATATTTTTTTAATTTATTTGTAGATGAAATAAATTTTACATTTTTCATATCTCTCATTATAAAATATTGTGCCAACATACCTTGAATACATTTCATTTTATTTGCAATTGGACTTATTTGATTTTCTATTATAATTAAATCTATATTTTTTAAGTTATCAATCATATCTAGTTTTTCTACGATTGATATACCAATATCGATTAAACTCATATCATTTGCTGAAATATTTTTAACTTCAGTAAGTAAATTATTATTTAAATAATATTTAATTCTCTCAAGAATTTTATTTTTATTTAGTTCATAATTAGATATTTTATGTTTACTGCAAAAATCTAATAATTGTTTTGAATTTAATTTCTTATAGTTTAAAATTTCATGACACGGTATTAAATATTCAGTTTTTTTTGCATGTATTGCACAATAATAATTATCATTAATCGTATATTTTGCATTTTTATTACAAATTTCATTTTTAATTTTACAGTTACATTTATGTTTCTCTCCGCATAAATTTACAATATTCCAATCTTTTATTATAAATTCTTTATCAAAAACATCAAATAAACAATATGCTAAATTTTTTATACCTACATCAATACTTAAAATTTTCATTTTAGAATTAATTATAAAATGAAAATATATTATTATATAGTTATTAATAATTATTATATTAATGATAATTAAAGTATCCATTCATTAATAATTGTTCTTGATTTAAAACAGGTGTTACCAATCTAGATTGTAATTGATGTTTTGATAGATATGCTTCTTTTAAATCAGAAGTTTCATATCCAATTGGTTTGCTATAATCTAAAGACGATTTAAATAAAAATGGTGTATTAGTTTTACCTGTATTTTTAACTGTTTCTACTGAAGCATTACATTCATCACATGCAGCAAATTGATTATATTGAATTATAGAATCTGCATTTTTTGTTAAGTACTTTCTATAATCATTATTTGTTTGAATATTATTTGTTTTTCTAATGTTTTCATTAATCTCTCCATTTGGTAACCACGAAGCATAATTACGCCCATCTGTCATTATCGGTGGAAAGTCATAATGAATATTATGTGACCCTGAATTACAAACACCCCAATTCATTCTATATTATAATAAATTATTTTATTTATCAAATAATTAATTTGATATTACTTTTGATTTATTTAATAAATTAAGAAGTTCAGTTTTTTTCATTATTTTTATATCTCCAGCAGAAGCTAAGCTTTTTTTTCTTACTTGTTGTTTTAATTCTTTAACAGTCATTTTTTTTATTTCGTCATCAACATTATCTGATATTTTAGAATCATGTATTTCCAAATCATGATGAATATCCTTCATTTCTACATTTAATTCATGTAATTCGTGTTGAATATCTATTAAACTATCTTGTAAATTATGTATATCACCAGTATTTAATATATTTTTATGGTCGTCATCTTCTATTTTTAAAACATTTAAATTATCTATATCTGACAATTTAATTTCATTTACTTCTAAATTTGTTTTTATTTCATCTACAATATCATTGCTTAAATATTTTAATATATCTTCATTTGATTTACTATCATTTATATTTTTTACATCTGTTGTATCCAGGTCTATTTGACTTAATTCCTCTATATCATTTTTTTTTTCATCTAATGTTTCGTCAGCATCATCTGATGAATCATCATCTTCATCATCCAACGAATCATCATCACCTAATGATTCATTATCGTCATCATCGTGCAATGTTTCATTATTCAATAACTCATCTGTTTTTTCTGCATCAACCGTAGACATATGATTTATTTCTAAATTATTAATTAATATTTTCTTACTATCATCTTGTTTTTCAAGAGAATTGCCATTATTATTATTATTAAAAGAATTTTCTTCTTTATCTGAATCATTTTCTGAATCATTATCATCATCATCGTCGTCATCAGATGTTTCATCATCTGATTCATCATCATCATCTGATACAGGTATTTTATTTGATTCTTCAAAATTAGATGCATTAAATTCCATTGCTGCTTGTATTGCATCATTTGTTGCCATATTATCATTTCCACCTACATAATTTACATCGTGTTTCATATTAGATAATAAATTAGTTAAAACAACATTTTGTCTAGAAATTGCATTATCTAAAGCATTAAATTTCATGTAACAAAAATACATAATTAATCCACTTATAATAAGAGTAAGACCAAAAGAAATTAAAACATCACGAGAGAATAAACTCATTATTATAGAGAATTGTATATATTTTAAATATATATTTAACGAATAAATATATAAAAAATTAAACTATCTTATTTAAATATTTAAATTATGAATAATATTTTTTGTTTCATCGATAATTTCAGATGGATATTCTAAATCTTTTAATACTTTTACTCCACCTTTTATTTGCGAAATACCATTTCTAAGTAAATATGTATATTTCATATCAGAATTAACAATATCAATATGCATATTATTATTTAAAAATTTATTATTATCATCTAAGCGTTTACATAATTCAAGAAAATGTGTAGTAATAATAATATCGACATTATCATATTTACTTAAATAATTTAAGTAAGATAATGCGCTTGCAATCGCTTCATATGGATTTGTTCCAGAAAACAATTCATCAAAAACACAAATATGTCGTTTATTTTTATTATTTTCAATATCCGTTAAAATATTGTGACATCTTCTAGCTTCTGCTTGAAATAGACTATCTCTTCCTGACGTATCTGGTATATTGATATAACAATGTATATCATTATATAAGTTTATATTTGCTGATTTATAAAATCCAATACCTAATTGTTGTGAGATAATGATATTAAAAATAGTTGTTTTAAGAATAGTTGTTTTTCCAGCAGCATTTGGACCAGTAATTAAAATGTGTTTATTTAAATTATATGAATTTTTCACTGGATTATCTATAATTGGATAGAATGCTTTATTAAATTTAGTTTTTTTATTATTAAATTTACAAAAGTTAAGTTTATTTTCTATCATTAGTTTTTTAATATTATTAATATTGGATATGTATGAATTTAAATAAAGTGAATATTCAAATGAACATATAATTTCCTTGTTAGTATTTAAATTATAAAATAATTGCATAATATTACCAATACCTTTAATTTTATCAAAATAATTTTTGTAGGAACATATAGATTTTAATTTTGTTTTAAAGTCAATAATTACATTTTTATGAGATAAAATTACAGAATCAAATTTATTGTAAGTTTTTAAAGATGAAATATTATCATGTAACATAGTAATATTATCTAGAGTATAATCCAAATAATTATCTAAAGTATCTAATTGATTTACTATATAATTTGTATTTCTAATAAATTTAAAACAAGTGACAAAATTATAATAAATTTGCATAATATAAAACATAAAAGATATTATAACATATACACGTTTATCCCAAGAAACAGATGATAAACTAAACAATTGTCCAATTTGATGTCTTTTAAAAAGTGATTTCAAAACTTCAATATATGTTTTGATATCTATTGAAACACCTTGTAATTTTAAGATAATTAATGGAAGAATCAAAAATAAAATAGGTATTATTAGTGATAAAAATGGAGAGAATACATTATACATGCTCCAAACAAATAAAAATGTTGAGTTAGTATTTAAATATTTAAATCTATCATATTCGATATAGTTATACTTGTCAAAGAAGGTTTCATTATCGGAAATATTTTCCCAAACATTTTGTATATTAGAAAAATCATAATTTAATTCATTATATTTAAATTTTTTTATAAATTTTTGAGAATCTTTTAAAAAATTTTTATCAGAAGTATAATATTTTCCCCAAAGATTTAAATTTTCTTTTTCAAAAACACTTGTTGGATTAAACAAAGAATTATATAATGGTACATTATCTTTGTCATTTGTTTTTAATATTTCTAAATCAGTATGTATATGATTATCTAATTCTTTTTTATTATCTATATAGTAAATAGGTAAATTAAATGATTCCATTTCTATTATAGTAATAGAAATGGAAAAATATATATAAACGTAATTCGTTTAAATTCCAGAAAAATCTGCGGGCAATTCTTTAATTTCAGTGCTATAATATGCTTCTATCTCTCTAATTTTTTTAGTATCATAATCTGTAATGAAATTAATACTTACTCCTTTCCTACCCCATCTACCACTTCTCCCAATTCTATGCAAATATGTATTAATACATTTTGGTAAATCATAATTAATTACTGTACTAACTTGTTGAACATCTATACCTCTTGCGGTTAAATTTGATGAAATCAAAACTCTACATGAACCATTATAAAAATTGTTAAAACTATTATTTCTATCGTCTTTTTCCATATTACTATGTATTTGACATACTGGGAAATCATCTTCTTTCATCAAATTATATAAATCTTCAACTCTTTTTGTGCTATTGCAATATATAATACATTGACTCAAAGAAATACAACCATATAAATCTTTCAATGTTTCATATTTTTGTTCATCATTTTTTAATGCAACATAATATTGTTGTATACCTTCCAATGTTAGTAAATCTTTTTTAACTAAAACTTTAATTGGGTCTCTCATAAATTTTTTTGTTAGTTCCTCTACTTCAATTGGTATTGTTGCACTAAACAATGCAATTTGTATGTTCACACTCAAAAACTGAAATATATTATATATTTGGTCTTGAAATCCATGTGATAACATCTCATCCGCTTCATCTAATACTAACAAGCTCAATTTATCAGTCTTTATTTTTGACCTGCGCAACATATCATGAACCCTACCTGGACAACCTATTATTATATGTGGTGTATTTTCTATTAAGTTTTCAATATCTATGCTTGTTGAAGTTCCTCCAACCAATAATTGTATTTTCAAATTCTTCATTTGTGAGCTCAATGATTCTATAACATTACAGGTTTGCATAGATAATTCTCTCGTTGGCGATAAAATCATTGCTTGTGTTTTATTTAAATCAGTATTAATTCTTTGTAGTGTTCCTATGGAAAAACAGCCAGTTTTACCAGTTCCAGATTGTGCTTGCGCAATTAAATCTTTCTCGTAAAATAGTGGTTTAATCGCTTTTTGTTGAATAGGACTTGGTTTTTCAAAACCATGTGCATAAATACCACGTAATAAAGATGTTTTCATATCTAAATCTTCCCAGTTGTTTATTTCTGATAAAATATCAGGAATCTCTTTTTTTTCTATTTGAAGTGCCATGATAATATAGTAAATAAATAAATGTTTAAGTTTTATATTAATAAAATGAAATAAATGAATATTATTTTAATATAATATAATGTATTATAGTGAGAATGATTTTTCTATGATAGAAAAAAATTACATATATAATTTAGATAAGGAAGTTTTATGTTTAATAGATAATATATCTTCGAAAGTAAATGCTCCCGAATATATTAAAAGTCCATTTTTTAATAAATCAAAGAAATATAGAAAAGATAATAATAAAAATAATTTAGATTGGAAAATAAAACATTATCCTAAAACGGAATTTATTAAAAAAGAAGGTATTGATGCAAATATTGATTTTATTAGAAAATCTTTAAATAAAATGTCATTACAAAATTATGATTTACTTAAAAGTAAAGTAATTGATGAAATTAAAATTATTTTACAAAATACAAATAATACGGTTGAAGAAATATATAATTTAAATAAAGTTGGTGAAGTTATATTTAATATAGCAAGTAGTAACGAATTTTACTCAGAATTATTTGCCACATTATTTTATGATTTAATGAATGAATTTAATTTTATAAAGAATGTATTAGATAATAATTATGAAAATTTTTATTTATTATTTGTTAATATTAATTATGCAGACCCTAATATTGATTATAATTTATTTTGCGAAAATAATAAAATAAGTGAAAAACGTAAAGCTATTTGTAGTTTATATGCAAATTTATTAAAAAAAAAAGTAATTGAACAAGATTCATTTATAAATATTTTGTTAAGATTACAAAATTACATGATTGAATTAATAGATTTAGATAATAAAAAAGAAATACTTGATGAAATATCAGAAAATATTTTTATTATAATTTCAAATAGCATTGATTTATTGATTAAAACAGAAAAATGGAAAGAAATTAATGATAATATTGTATATATTTCAAAAATTAAAATTAAAACTAGACCAAGTATTTCAAATAAAACTATATTTAAACATATGGATTTAATTGATATAATTGAAAATACAAAAAAGTAATTAAATTTAAATAATAAGAAAGTAATTAAATTTAAATGATAAGAAAGTAATTAAATTTAAATGATAAGAAAGTAATTAAATTTAAATGATAAGAAAGTAATTAAATTTAAATGATAAGAATATTTAATTATATTAAATATAATTAAATATAGATAGATAAATAATATTTAATTATATATGGAAAATTTAAGTTATAATATTGTTGAAACTAATAATGAAAAAAACACGAATTTAAATGAATTAATTAATAATTTTGATAATAATTTTGAAGATTTAGATATGGGTTTTACTTTGCAAGATAGTGAAATAAATAATGATAATATTTTTGCAGAAGAATTAGATTATTCAACAAATTATACTGTAAAATCATTAAAACAAATATTAGATTATTACAAGATTTCATATAGAAAAATGATAAAAAGTGAATTAATTCAAACAATTATGTTATTTGAAAATGATATTAATAATCAAGCTATTGTAGATAAAAGAAAAAAATATTGGAATTATTTAAAATTATTGAAGCAAGATGATTTTTTTTCAAAATATATTATATTTGAATTATAATAGTTAATATCTACCAAATTTTTTATAAATAATATTATAAATTTTTTTTGCATCTTCAATTGTAGCATAAATATATTTTTTTACTTGCTCTTTTTCTATTTTTTTATCAAATGCTACCCTAATGTAACTTTTATTTAAATGTGGATGTGGTTTTCTAAATCCACAAAATGTTATTGTATTATCAAACACTCCTACTGATTTCATATGTTTATAGTAGAGAAGATATTCAATAATCTTACCTAATGTATAATCCTCCCCTTCCGGCAAATTAACATCAAAGCAATTTTCAATTGTAACCATTGATGTTTCTATTAAATTTATATTTTCTTCCAATTTATTATAATAATTATCAAATTTATTAATTATTATTTCACATGCTTTTGCAACTAAATCTGTGTTACTATACTGACCAATTGTTTTTATTGTAAATTCAAAACTATCATCTATAATTTGTCTTTTTGCATCTAGTAAAAACCAATCATTCTTTAATTTTTTTATTTCTTCTTTTGATGTTTCTTCTTGTAACATTTTCTTTTCTTTTTCATTCCATATTTCATTCGCCTTTTCTATATCTACAACTGCTTTATAACAACATGTGGATGCGACATTAAAGGCAGAGTCTTCTTTTGCGATTCCTATATCAAATTCAGAAGTAAATTTAACATGTTCTCCTTTAATATCATTTGCACCAATTGGTGGTTTTAATCTAGCGAAGACAATATAATCATTTGTAAACGGGTCTGGTGGAAATATTTCTTTTTGTTTAATATCTTCAATATACATACCTGTGTGTTTATTTTTAACTTTAAAATCTTCAGTAGTTAGATATTTAATAATATCTGATTCATTTCTAACATCTACTTCAAGTATATGATTATTAATAAAATCATTAGAATCTTCTATTTTAACATTTATAGGAATACAACTTAATCTTTGTTTCAAAATTTCATTATTCATACGAGAAGTATTTTTTATGAATTCTGATTTATTATGTTCATATGGGAATGTTCTAAATACAATTGTAGGTATTTCAGCAATAATTACTCTACGTATAGCATTTGCTAAACTTACATTTATATTAGTTATTGTAAACTTTAGTGTATTTGTATTTGGGTCATCTAATATTGCTTGTATTTCAGGTAAACTATTCAAATCACTACCGCTAATTTTCTTTTTTTGTTTAGTTTTTTTAGTCGGAGGATTACTAAATGTTTTAGCATCAGATGATGAAGAATTAGATATTGATGAATTGTTTTCACTTGACATTATATAGTGTATTATATTTACAGTATATAATTTAAATCAATTTTAGTAGAAATTAAAAATTAAAAATTAAAAATTAAAAAATAATTAGTATAAAAATAATTAAATATTTATTTATTATTAATAAATGAGCAGTATTCTATATTATAGTAACTATTGTGAAAATAGTAAGAAAATTATTCAAACATTATCAAATACACAAGTAAAAGACGACATGCATTTTATAAGCATCGATAAACGAAATAAGAAAGGAAATGGAGCAACTTATATTCAACTAGAAAATGGACAAGAAATTTTATTACCACCGACAATAAATAAAGTGCCTGCATTACTTTTATTAAATAAGAATCATCAAGTATTATTTGGCAATGATATTATGAATTATTTAGAGCCCAAAGAATTAGTTGAACAAAATATTGCTACAAAAAATAATGGAGAACCAATGGCTTTTTCAATAAATTCTAATTGTGGTGGTTGTTTTGGAGTTGCATCTGATAATTATAGTTTTTTAGACCAATCGCCTGATGAATTATCCGCAAAAGGAAGTGGTGGTTTAAGACAACAACATCATTATTCATTATTAGATAATAATAATGATACAATAGAAACTCCGCCAGATAATTATGACCCACAAAGAATAGGAGAAGTTTCAATAGAACAATTGCAACAAAATAGAGAAAAAGATTTAAGATAATTTAATTATTTTAAATATTATATTAATTTAAATAAATACACAATTACTATATATTATTATGGATAATAATTATATATTATCTACATTCAATGACCAATTTACAGAATTTATTGAAGATATTCATAGAGTTTTTCCAAATAATGTGCATATATCAACATGTAAAAATGCATTAATCGCAATAAGAAGGGCTAATCCAAAATTAATAATTAAAACTGTAAAACCATATCTTTATACATATAAAAATGAAATAGAATCAGGCAATATAGATTTCTTTATAGACAAAGATTATAAAGATGATATGTATTTTAGGAAAGAAAAAAAAAATGATATTTTAGATAAAATAGAACAACTAAGAGAGCCTGTTAGAAATATGAATAATAATGATAGATTAACAGTTATTGAATATTTAAAAAATTTATTACAATTATCTGAGATTTATATAATTTAAACAAGTTTAATTTAAAAATATATTTTTAAATTAAAAATATAGAATGGCTAAAAAAAAAGCAAAAAAAGATTGTGAAACACAAGAAAATGATTGTGAAGAAAATGATTGTGAAGAAAATGATTGTCAATCACAAGAAAATGATGAAGTTAGCTATATTAATTTTAAAAAAATATTATCTGATATGATTAAAGATTTATTGAATACTTTTCCAGAGTTATTAGAAAACTTAGACAGAAATTTGATTATGATAAAAGATGAGAAAGATGAAACATTAGAAGCAACTAAGGAGATATATGAATATTGTAAAAGTAAATTTCCAGAGAAATTTTTCGACATTTTGTATCAAAATGAAGAATTATTTTCTACAGAGGAAGAGTTATTTTTGTTACCTAGTATAGATTTTAAATATTTATGGAAAGAAAATATTACAGATTTAACAAGAGAAACATTATGGAAATATTTACAATTAATATTATTTAATATTATAACTTCGGTATCATCGGATACATCATTTGGAGAGACTGCCAAGTTATTTGAAGCAATAAATGAGAATACATTTAAAACAAAGTTAGAAGATACAATGAATAATATGCAAAAAATTTTTTCAGAAAAGAATGAAGAATTTGAAAATATTTTTAATTTACAAGATGAAGATGGAGATGATGATGAAAATGAAAATGAAACAAAAGATAAAGGCGAATCAAAAGATGAAAATGGAAATGAAAATGACGGAGAAAATCCATTTAAAAATTTTATGAAAGGTGCAAAGGGAATGAATTTTGATAATATGCCTAATCCAGAAGAAATACACGAACATGTATCAGGTATGATGAAAGGTAAATTAGGAGCACTTGCAAAAGATATAGCAGAAGAAACAGCAAAGGATATGGATATGGATTTAAATGAAGCTTCATCGATGGATGATATATTTCAAAAATTATTTAAAAATCCAACAAAATTAATGGATTTAATTAAAAATGTTGGTGGTAAATTAGATGAAAAAATCAAATCAGGTGATATAAAAGAAAGTGAATTATTGGAAGAAGCAACTGAATTTGTAAATAAAATGAAAGATATGCCAGGAATGGATAATATACAAAATTTATTTAGTCAAATGGGTATGGGAAATATGGGAGGCAAAGGTAAAGGTAAAGTAAATTTAAATGCTATGCAAGCACATTTGCAAAATCAAATGAGTGGTGCTAAAAGAAAAGATAGAATGAGAGCAAAATTAGCAGAAAAACAAAAATTAGCAGAAAAACAAAAATTAGCAGAAATGCAAAAACCACCAAATAATCAAGATAAATTAAAACTAGAAAAAGTTGAGAATGGTGTTGAAAATTTAGTTTATTCGACTGGAGAAACTTATGAAAAAAGCATGAAACCTACTGCAACAACTAAAAATAAAAAAAATAAAAAGAAGAAAAAGTAAAATGAAATTAAAATACTTATAAATTATATATATAATGACATCATTTTGGTTAAACAATCCTACTATATTATTAGATAAGGAATATATTACAGAGATATGGCCAACTAATAATATGGATTCTGTATCAAAATTAAATGCAATTACACGTCTTGTTATTTTATTAACTATTTTAGGATATTTCGTAAGCAGAACTTATAAAGTAGTTATAACAGGTATTGTTACTCTTTTTGCTATTATTTTATTAAATTATGTGCAAAATACTAATACAAAAAAAAGTATTAAAGAAACATTTGTTTCATCACAAGAATATAGTAAAAATAAAGGCAATTATAACAAACCAACAATTGATAATCCATTAATGAATGTGAAACAATCAGAAATAGCCGATAATCCTAAAAGAAAACAAGCTGCACCTAGTTATGTTAAAGAAGTACAAAAAGAAATTAATGATAATACAAAAAAAATGATTATTAGCAATTTTGATAATAATCCCGATATCGAAAAAAAGTTATTTAAAGATTTAGGAGATAGTTTAGAATTTGAGCAATCTATGAGAAATTGGTATTCCACACCTAATACACAAATTCCAAACGACCAAGAAGCTTTTACAAAATTTTGCTATCCTGGTATGACATCATGTAAAGAAGGCGATGCTTTAGCATGTACAAAAAATATGCCTCCAAGAACTATACTTGATTAATTATTTATATTAAAAATAAAAATAATATTAAAGAATTATATAAATGGCTTCTGTTTATGATTATACTTTCAATCAGCATACACGAATTGGTAATGACAAATGTGATATGAGTCAAAGAAGTATTCAAAATAGTGCTTCTGCTAATTATAATTTAAACAACTATTTTCCTGACTGTGCTATGTCCAATGCTATTAATTTTGCTACTAGTCAGCCGACTGTTATGTATAATGGTAGTAAACAAGTAGGAATTAATGGATGTAATATAAATGAAAATTCACAATTAAAATACAGTGAATTATCAAAAGACAAAAGTAGAATTACGTTAATGCAACGTCCATTCTTAACTATTCCATATTTAGGAAGAGGTAAAACTGATTTTACATTAGAATCTGAAATTCAGCAGGGCGACCATGCAAATAATAGAAAAAGTGCAAATCCTTCTAGTGAAGTTTCTTATTTAGATTTATTACAAACACCTTTAATACCTACATTACATGAAGAATTAAACAACCCTGCAAATCATATTGAAGGTGTTGCCGCCGAAGGTTGGATTCGTGGTGGTTTACCTTCGAGAGAATTAACAAGAGATAAAGAATATCATAATTCACACACATCACATCAATACAATTAATTATTTTAGTTAATAAATCTTAGTTAGTTATTTAATATATTATGAAAATTATTTAAAATATATTAAATATATTATTTAATATGGGTAATGCTGAAAGCGTTTTATATCGTAATATAGACATAAATGAATTAATTAAACGTAAAGATGTAGAAAATAAATCTAGAGAATATAGTTCTATTAATCCAGAATATAGTTCTATTAAACATAATGAAATCAAATATAAACAGTGTTGGAGTTGGTGGAAAAGTGATTCTCTATAATATTTAAATTTTAATATAATTTGAACTATTAAAATTTAAAGAATATAATAAGTATTTTATTAAGCAACGAATATATGTGTTATTTTTGGCATATAATATGTAAATCATATTCTCATGCTAGAAAAAGTGAATATAATTTTAAAAAAAATGCTAGAAGAATATCTTGCAAATATAATTGTAAAATATATCCTAATTAATAATATAATTTAATTTCACATTATAAAGTAAACTATATAAAGTGTAAATAGATTACTTATATTAATATGGATGGATATAAAACAGATATATTATGTACATATTTAAATATAGATGCAGAACCAGAATTGCAAGATGAGGGATATAGAGTACAAATGTTACAAATTTTCAATTTGAACCGATGGGATGATGTAATTGTAAATTCTATAACAGAAAAATTATTTTTCACAATTCAAGATATTTTTAGAAACAACACTAAATCTATTTATTTGAGACAATGCAATATAATAAATGTATTAACTAAGTTGAGGAATACAGAAAATTTACATTTTCTTATATTAATGTGTGGTACAGATGATTTATCTGTATTTAAATTATTATTTAAATTTGAATTTTATCAATATGCTCATACATATTTTTGTTATATTTTAAATAATTACAAAACAGAAAATATCGATTTAAGTGTATGTTTTAATATGTTTGAAAATAAAGATTACAATAAAGAAAATAAATTATTGCAAAAATCTTATGAAAAACTATATGAAAATATTAAATAGATTAGAATATATAAAATATATAGAGTATATTATTTATTCATATTATTGTCAATAAATAATATATAATATTATTATATGGCTTCTACCAGAAATAAGAATTCACAAGGAGATTATAATTTAGAACAAAATATTAATAATCATAATTATCAATGGAATACTTTTGAGAATTCAAGTTATGGTTCACCAGTTGAACAAGCTATACCAAATTTAGGTTATATGCCTAGTCGTATGTGTCCTTGCACTTTTTCTCACAATTCAATTGATATTGAAAATCAACTTTTTGGTATAAATTCTACTAATTTAGATTCACAAAAACCTAATGTTGTTCCTCAACTTAAAACTTTACAATTTAAAAACTTTTTCCATACAATGGAAACGGTCATGCCAAAACCGTTAGTTATTGAAGATAATCAAAGACCATTAAATTAAATTAAATTATTCAAAATCGCTAGCAGAACAATCTATTGTTTCACGAATATAATCTGGTTCATTTCTTTTTATTAATAATGCATCTCTAAAAAATAAACATGCAGCACGTTTTATTACTTCTTTTTCTGCGGTGGTAAAACCTTGTTCTGTAGTATTTTTTGCATATTCTTTGTAATATAATCCTAAATTATATAGTTTATCTGATTCTCTATAGCTATTATATGTAACATAATCAGGGTAAATATTTCGTTTACGTTCATTATAGTTATTTGCATTTACTTTGATATTATATTTATTTGTAATATCTAATATTTTTTTAATTTCTTCTTCATTATTATATATTTTAAAATCTTTTTTAATATATCTTGTATATCCCATATATAATTGGTTTATTTTTATTTTTATTTTTATTTTTATTGCAATAAAAATAAAAATAAACTAAATTAATTGTATGATTTTTATTTATGTATAAGGTAATTTATTTTTATTCTCATGCTAATATATGTATAAAGTAATTGCGTTTGACTTAGATGAAACAATAGGTAATTTTTTAGAAATATCTATACTTATTGATGTTATTGAAGAAATATATAAAACTAAAATCATTAATAATAATTTTTTTAAAGTATTTGATATTTTTCCTGAGGTATTCAGACCTCAAATTTTTAAAATATTTAAATTTTTAATAAAAGAAAGAAATAATAAAAATTGTAAAAAAATATATATATATACAAATAACCAAGGTCCTAAAAGCTGGACTGAAAATATTGCAAAATACATTGATTATAAATTAAAGAATAAAAATGTATTTAATCAAATTATTGCTGCGTGGAAAGTTGATAATAAACAAGTTGAACCATGTAGAACAACTCATAACAAAACTAAAACAGATTTTTTAAATTGTACTAAATTAAAAAAAGACACTAGTATATGTTTTATTGATGATTTATATCATCCTAAAATGAATGGAGATAATGTATTATATTTACACGTTAAACAGTATCATCACTCTTATGATTATCACGAAATGGCAGAAATATATTATAATGCTTTCAAACCAAAAATAGATAAAGCAGATTTCATAAACACAGTTGTAACGAATATGAAAATGTATAATATAAAACAAAAATTTAAAACTCCTAAACAAGAAAATCTAGATAAATTAATTGGTAAACAATTATATTTATTTATAAAATATTTTTTTAATAAAAAAAATAAAAAAACAAGAAAAAAAATACAAAAAGTAAATTCTACTAGTAATTCTAAAAGAAAAACTAAAAAAAGAAAAAATAAAAATAAGAAAAAGAGAGATTAATTAATTGGTAAATTTACTTTTGTTTTATCTTCTATATAATTTTCTATAAATTTAACTGCTCCTGTTGTAATTAATAAAAATATTCCAGAATGAAATACAATAAATCTATCTATGTAATCAAATTTAATTCTAGAATTACTGTATGGATTAAATTTTACTATTAAAAATATACACACATAATATTTTAATATATCTCTTAATATAGTATAATATCGTTCATTATTTTTACCTATTCCAAATAATGTAATAAAAAATAAAATATATGATATAAATAAACCATATATAAATATTTGTTTTCGCATTGATGCATCTTTTAAGTATTTTAATATCTCTATCATTATTATTTATAAATAATAATGATATAATTTATCTATTAGTAAATAGATTTTTTATTTTTGAACATCATTATAAAATGTTATTGTTCTAGCACTAGCATCATCGGTTTTTACATATTTTGGCATCCAAAAATATGGTATTACATTATCATGATATGGAAAATATTCATCAAATATTTTACGATAATATTTTTGCTCTAATGTTTTTGGCATATTATGATTTGTTAAAGGATTATAATTTTCTACTTCATATATATTATCTAATTTACTTACTTTATCTTTAATTATATCAAACCATGAACCTTTATCTCCACTAACTCCATCACTAAATGCTTCCTTTGTTCTCCATAATATATTTGCTGGCAATAATGTTGGTTCCATATATGCAATTGATTCTCTCAATAATAGTTTTTCAACTGGATTATCATTTTTATTATAATTTACATATCTATTTGATTTTATGCTCTTTGGATTTCTAACTGATATCGGTATTTGCAAATAATTATTTACAAAATCTTTATCTAAAAATGGTGTTCTAGGTTCTAATCCACAAGAAGATATACATTTATCTGAACGCAAGACATCAAAATTATAAATATTTTTAAGCAATCTCTTACATTCTTTATCAAATTCTATATCTGTATCTACTGCTAAAAAATATATATATCCACCCGTTAATTCATCACTACCATCCCCATTAAATATTACTTTTGCTTCACTATTTTCTGATATATATTTTCCTATCAAGTAATTACCTACACTCGCTCTTACTGTTGTTGTATCATAGCTTTCAATATTATAAATAACTTCTGGTATTGAATTGAAAAAATCATCTTCTTTAAAAGTTATTTCATGATGTTTAGATTTAATATATTTTGCAACTTCCCTCGCATATTTTAAATCCACAGAACCTTCCATTCCAATACTATATGTCTCTAATTGTCCACCATAATATTTACTTACTAAAGCTGCTATTAAACTACTATCTAAACCACCTGACAACAAACATGCAATCGGTCTATCTGAAGTTCCTATCACTCTTTTACGTACAGCAGAATTTAAATCATTATATATATTTTTATATGCATTAATCCTATCATCATAATTATATGGTTTTAAAATATTATTTGAATATTTAATAGTATGATATCTTACATCTTTTTCAATTAACCAATATTTATCATAATTAAAAGTTATTACCTTACCTGGTGAAAATTGATTAATTGAACTTATTTCTTGCTTTTTCTTTATTCCCAAATAATGATATTTATTTAATGTTTCATTTAAAACCTTCATATCTGATGCAAACGCCATTAATTTATCATCTGAATCATATGGATGCTTATCCACTGTTAGCATATATAATGGTCTTACTCCAAAAGGGTCGCGTGCAACATGTAGCATTTTATTTTGTTTATCATATAAAACAAATGAAAACACACCATCCAGTAGTGATACTGTTGTTTCTATTCCATATTTAATATATAAATGAATTATTATTTCACAATCTGAATTCGTTTGTGGAATTACATTTAACAATGTAAACAATTCTTTATAATTATAAATCTCTCCATTACAAATTAATGTAATATTATTTATTGTCATTGGTTGGCCTGAAATTTCATCTAATCCATTAATAGCTAAACGATGAAATCCTAAAGTTAAACTTTGATTAAAATAAACCAAATCTGATTTTTCAGGACCACGTCCTTGACCGTGATTGAAGGCATTGTATATATTTTTAGGTTTTATAAATGAACTATTATTTAGAAGGGCAAATATCCCACACATTAATTATATTATGATAAATCGTTTTTATATTAATTGTTTTTATTTAATAAAAATAATTAATATAATATATAAGATGAACAATAATTCTGATAATGGTGATATTGATGAAAATAATATCAATGTTGATAATTTTGATTATAGACCTAGAATGTTTGGAGTGGTAGATGGATTATATTATAATCATATTGAAAGAGATAATGAGTTAAATAAACGTATTTCTTCTAGAAATGTCCCTTCTTCTACATTACAACCACAATTTACGCCTAGACCTCTTTCTTCAAAATATGAAATGATGCCTATTTTTGATAGAAGACCAAAACCAACTGTTGAAATAAGACAGGAACCAATTTTCAATCCTGAAGCAATTTTTAATCCTGGAACTGCTCAAGCACCATGGCAAGGTTTTTCTAGTAATATTAATACCGAATCTACTTTAAGAAATCAAATTTTTGCATTGCAGAAATGTGACCAAGCTAATTATGTTCCTGGTAGAAATAGTGATTTATATAATACACATGTACAATCACAGCCTGTACAACAACCATTCCCTGGTTTATTCAAAGAATCAAATTTAGCAAGTTTTAATCCAAATAAATATAATGTAGCTACTGATTACTTCCATAATAATACAAGAACTCAATACAAGAATTTAAATATAAATTTTAATTTGAATAAAGAACAAGATGAAACAATTGTCAATAATGACAATAATGATAAAAAATAAATAAATAACGATTTAATTTATATTAATTATAATTAATAATTAATATGAGCAAAGATTTACTTAATAATCTAAATTTTTCTAAAAAAGCAACTTTAACGTATCTTACTAATCCTGTTTATCAAAATAATATAAATAAAAATAAACAAGAAATTTGTGAAAAAAATAAATATAAAAAAAGTGATATCAGATTTTATAGAAAAAGGATTTTAGATTTAACACGAAATATGTTTAAAGGTGAATATCCGGATAATAATTTAAAAACTGTATTTCTTAGTTATATTGACAGTTTGATTGATTATTTAATAACAATAGATGAACGTGATATTATTCAGGAAGATTATAATTTTCTTTCTAGCTCAGATATATCTGGGAGTATTTTACATGATAATAGTTTAAACACACAATATAAAAATGAAAATAAACAGCAATATGAAAATAAACAGCAATATGAAAGTAAACAGCAATATGAAAATAAATATGATTATATATCTAATGCATATAATTTAATGATGATGGAAAAATCTAATCAAACATTAGATGAATTTGTTATTAAAAATACTATAAATGAAAAAGATGATTTCATACCGCAAAAAAAAGAAATTAATCTAAAAGATTCTATGCTTAAAACTAAAGGTATTAGTAAAAATAAAAATAAAAATAAAATATAAATGGGAAAATCTAAATCAAGAAAAAAATCTAAAACAAAAAAAAATTATGAAACAAAAAAAAAATCTGAAACAAAAAAAAAATCTGAAACAAAAAAAAAATCTGAAACAAGTAATTATAACACAAGAAAATATAAAAGAAAAGAAAGTAAAAATAATAATAAAATAAATTATCCTCTTACTAGTAAAATATTTGATACCAAAAATTCAACGTTTAGTGAATTTAAAAAACTAAGATGTAGTCCTTCTAGAATTCAAAAAAACAAAAATTTTACATGTTACTTAGATACTGAATTAGAAAAGCTTAAAAATATGTGGAATAAAAGACATCCAGATGTTTTAATTAAAGATACTGATTCATATAATATTTGGCTTAAATTAAAAAATAATATGAGCTCTTTATGCAATGAAGAAAGTTGTTGGTTAAAGCAAAAATTTGCGGACAATGATAGTATCAATAAATCACAATTGTTAAATTATGCTTTCGCTCCTAAATCTCCAGAAAAATGGAAATTAAATATAAATGAATGGCTAAGTAGTGTAGATATAGAAAAGGTAATGAAACAATGGGAGCAACGTGTTCCATCATTTATATTTATAGGACCATCTCCTATAGATTTTGACGATAAAGTAAATAATGGTTGTGTTTGGAACGATTTATGCAACTTTGACATTGAAAAACATATTAAGAATGATAAAAATAAAATAGGTATTATTTTCAACTTAGACAAACACTATCAAAGTGGTTCGCATTGGGTAAGTTTATTTATTAATATTTCAAAAGAATTTATATGTTTTTTTGATAGCAATGGAACAAAATGTCCTAAAAGAATTAAAGACCTTGTTGAGAGAATTAAAGAACAAGGTAAAGATATAAATTGTAATTTTAGATTTATAGAAAATAGTCCAACACAACATCAAAAGAAAAATACAGAATGTGGTATGTATAGTTTGTTTTTTACTATACATATGTTGTGTGAAGCAAAAGAACCAGATTTTTTCAAAGAAAACGCAATAAGTGATGAAGAAATGGAAAAATATAGACCTATATATTTTAATATATAGATTTAAAAGCTAATAAAAAATTTATTTGTATTATTATTTATATGTATAATAATACAAGTAAAAATGAGTTTTTCAGTGTAGAAAACAAACATATGTTATGGGATTTAATGTATTCTAACGGAGTTTTTGAAAATATTTCACAAAATAATTATAATAATGTGAGAGAATTATTTGAAAAACAATTCCCTCAAATTTATAATGAAAATAGTGGTTTAGATTTAACTACATTAAACAAATACTTCATCAGTTCGATTATTGATAAAATAAATAATTTAAATCAAATACGACAACAAATTCAACAACCTCCTCAAAACTTTCAATCTATTCAAAATAATATTGAGTTAGTTACATCTGAAGATTTATTGAAAAAACGTACAAGTGAATTTGAAAAAACATTACATTTAAAACAAGTTGAATTCGATGACTTAATTGAAAAAAAACTACCAGATTCAATTGATTTCGTTGAAAATTGTGAAAATAACAATGATGATTTAGATAATATTTTAGAACAAACTATAAAAAAACGTCAACAAGACATGAATATTTATTTTGATGATTCAAATCAAGTAATAAATAATAATGACAATAATATTGAAATTCAAAATAATAATATTCAAAATAATAATATTCAAAATAATAATATTCAAAATAATAATATTCAAAATAATAATATTCAAAATAATAATATTAATGCTTTTAAAAATGATAAACATGTTTCATTTCAAGATGAAGTAATAGATACAAATCGTAAAAGTGATTTTGATGTTGAAAAGAATTTTTTGTCAAAACTTAAAATGACAAAATCATCTAATGAAAAAGATTTCAAAAAAGAAAAACAAGCTAAAAATGAAAAAGAAATCACAATAGAATTAGATAATTTGATTAAACCTCTTATTTCAAGAATAGATGAATTAGAATTAAAAGTTAAAAATCAGCAAGAAATTATTGATTTAATAAAAGAAAATAACAAATTGCAAGATGAAAGAATAAAAGAAAATTTTGAGAATATGGATGAAAGAATAAAAGAAAATTTTGAGAATATGGATGAAAGAATAAAAGCAAATAAGCTATTAATTGAAAAACTTTCTGAATTTAATGAAGAAGATTCAATACAAGCAGATACAATGAGGGAAATTTTAGATTTTAAAAATAAAAAAAGAAATGAATTTTGGAATAATAAAGTTAAAATCGGTCATAAAAACATAGATGATTAAATTTATAAAAATCTAAGTTTATTTTTACTTCTATCATAAATTCCTACTTTTTTCTCTATAAATACTTCGCCTTCTTTTAGGTCTCTATATTCATAAAGATTATATATTTGGTCTTTTACAGGTAGAGCACTTCTATAATATTTGACACCTTTGTATATAAACTCTGCATAACTTTTCTCTTCATTTCTAATATTTTGTTTATTTGCTTTATCTTTTGTATCATCATTTATTAATGGTTTATATGCAAATTTATTATCACTTTCAATTGATTCATAACAATTGAGATTCTCTTTATTGTTTATTTTAGTATGTAAATTACAGTCCATTGATGTTTCTTTAATCGCTTTTAGAATTTGATTTGTTAAATCATTTTTTAAATTTGCGATTTCATATAAATATTCATCTGTGGTTATTACTTTTTTCTTATCTATTCTTGATGTATCTTTTAATTTTAATGTTTTTGATGCACTTTCGAGAACTTCACCGGTTAAAGTCATCAAATATAAAAATACATTTACATTCTTCAAATATTGTGGCAAGTTTTCATGACTGCAAATTCTTCTTGCTCTACCAATAACCTGTTTAATTCTTACTGGATGCCAATATGGTTCTGTAATGTGAACATATCTTACATTTTTAAGAGAGATTCCTTCTGCACCCGATGCAGTAATCATAAATATTTTTGCAATTTTACCCAATACATTTTTTTTATTATATAATTCTCTCATTTCCTTTTCTTCTTCACCTTCTTCTACAACTTCTTCTGGTTCTGGTTCTTCTGGTTCTGGTTCTTCTGGTTGTGGTTGTGGTTGTGGTTGTGTTTCTGGTTGTGGTTGTGATGTAATACTCAAACTGCTTGAATCATCAGATGAACTTGAGTCACCACCTTTTTGTATGTCTTCTTCAAATACTAGCTCTAGCTCCTCTTCTGAGTCACCTTTACTATTACTATCACTTTCGCTATCACTTTCGCTATCACTTTCACTTTCACTTTCACTTTCGCTAACATATTCTTCATCCATTTTTTTAGATAATTCAATTAATTCATCATTTAATGCTGGAGGTAGAAGATGCCACTCGCCATTGAATATATTACGTAAATATTCTTTCTTTTCTTCGTCTTCTTTAGACCCAGAATAAACAATATATTTTTCTTTATGTATATCTCGTTTTTCTATATCTAATTTCCATTCACCAAATTCTTTTTTTAATTTAAATTCTGCATATCCATTTGCATCTAAAACTAATTTTATAATGGCTAAACCTTCCATAGATTTAAATTGACTATAAATTAAATGCAAACCTACATTTTCTTTTTGTTTTAGTTTTTTAACAATTGCATCAAATTTTGGACTATGTTTTTTTAGATTTTTCCCAGTTAAATATTCCTTTTTATTATTATCTAATAATTGTAATGTATGAAGTAATTCTTGATAATATTTATCATTTTTTTTTTCTTCTTTTGTATCAATTTTCATTAACTCATCTAAATCATATTCTCCATCCAAATTTTCCATCTTTTCTTCTAAATCTAAACCATCAACGACATCAGCATTTATCTTTTTATTATTCACAGCTTCTGTAAATGTTGCACCTGGAATAGGACGTTCTATTTCAGATGGCATTGCAAAATTACAAAACATTCTAGAAAACATTCTATATGTGGATTGTAATTCTTCTTCTGCTATATTACCAAACTTAGCTTTTTTTTCACTATTTCGCTGCTCTTTATCTCTTTCAACATGTCTTGCCCGTTCATATACACCTAATTGATGGCTGGTCATAGGTAATTTTATTTCATGAAAATTAATTTTTTCGTCATATTCAGGCATTAAAGATTCTTGTGCGCTTCTAAAATAAGATGTTAGACCTAAAATTCTTCGTTTAAATAACTCTGAATTTTTATTAAATTTGCCATCTTCAATAAACCAATCTCTAAAATCATCTATTTTATCCGGCAATAAAGTTAAATATTTTGACTCTTTCTCTCCTTTTACTAGTATATTATTTTTTTCTAATTCTTTTTTTATTGTTAGCATAAATTCATTATCATTCATATTAGACATATCTTTATTATATTTCACACCTTTATAGTTATTATTTTTATATTCGTTTATAAAGAAAAATGGGTTTCTTGTTACTGTCAATAATTTGTTAGATATATTATAGTCTAAGTAATCTATAAAAAAACTTGCATTATATTTTTTAAATTTTCTACCAGATGGGTTGAAAATCTTTTTAAATGTTTCTGTATTAAATGTTTTTTGTGTGTCCAAAACAAATTGATATGTTTTAATATCTCCTCTTAGTATATTAAATAATACTGCAATTTCATTTGGATAATTAACTACTGGTGTTCCTGTTAATAATACAATTTTAACATTATCTGCTCTGCACAAAGATTCATATATTTTTATTGCAAGAAAATCTCTACTATTTTTTTTTAATTTATTTGTTATATTACTTATAAGATTGTGTACTTCATCAATAATAATTACTAAATCATCAAAAGGATTTTTCCGATAACCCTCTTCTTTTCTTCTTGCTTTAAATTTTTCCCAAGAATCTAAGGTTATACCATTATAATTCATAAATTCATATTTATGTTCAGTCATTTTAAGTATTTGTTGATTTATTTGTTTTTTTTCGGTTGCTGTTAATGTATCATAATTTGATGGTTTTTTTACATTTGTTAGCCAAACTCCTTTACTTTTTCTAATATCATCTATTTTTAAAGATAAAACATTCGATAATGTTTCTATGTGTTCATTTATTTTATCTAATGAAATAAACTCCCAGAATTGATTTTTTTTATAAAGTAAATCTCCGCATTTTTTTAATTCTTCTATATAATTCGTTCTTAATGATGCTGGTAACATAACTAATATTTTTTTATCACTTTTTAATCCTTCGGCAATTGCAATTGATGAACATGTTTTACCTGAACCTAATCCATGATATAATAATAAGCCTCTATATGGTGTATATATATTAATATATTCACGAACAATATTTTGATGTGCCATTGTAGTAAATTCATCGTCATTCTCTTTTGATTCACAACTTGCTTCTGCTTCGCTTTGTTCTAATTTTGAAATATGACTCTTGAACGAATTAAAAATAAATTTATTAAAATTTCTTCTATTATTCAATGAATAATACTTTGGTTTATCTTTAAAGATATCATCATAATCAACAATTTTTGGTAATCTATCACCTAATTTTACTTTTTTAATTTTAGCTTCTAAAAATGGGTCTTTTCTACTAACACCTTCTATTTTTTTTTCTTGTTTCTTTTTAGTTTTCTTTAATGCATCAATTACAGATTGTTCTGGTTTTGTTCTAGTTTTGACTTTTTCTTTTCCTTTATCTTCTCTTATAACTTTTTTTATATTTCTTAAAAATGATTCACTATCAAAATCATCATCTTTTTCATGTCTAACTAATTTTGATAATTCTTCATTTGCTTTTGTAAAATTTAAATCATAAATTTCCCTTTTTTTTGGTTTTCTATTATTTAATTTTTCAAAAATTAAATTACGTTCCATATATAGTATTTATATATATAAAAAGTTTATATAATTTACCGGCTAATAACATACTAACTATTGCATAAATATTAAATTGTATATATTTCTAAAGTTGAATAATAACAATATATTTGTTTTTAAAATTTAAAGTAATATTTTTACAATTAATAATATTACTTATTATGTCAGAAATTAATAATGAACGAAATGATTTTCTTAAATATTTTAAGAATGAATTATTTGAGTTAACAGAAGGTTGTTGGGTTCAAGGACCTATTAAACAAAGTAAACACAATTATATAAATAATCAGGATTATCCTATTAAAATATATAAATCATATTTTGAATTACCTTTACCAGATACATTATTTTATAAAATAAATCTATCAAATGATTTTATTTTACAACAATACAGAAAACAACCAAGTAAAAGCAATATTATAGAAATAAAATATTATAATGGTGTTGAACAATTTCCTATTTTAATTTATAGTTATAAGTTACCTATTAATTATGAAAATATTAATCTTCACAGCCCATTAAGACCAAAGAATGTATTGAGTAATTTAGATATAATAAATATACAAACATACGATAAGCAGATTAAAGATTTAGAATTTAAAATATTTATATTAAAATACATGAATCCCTCTTTACTGAATAACTAAATTTGTAATTATTACATAATTGAAACAAGTTAATATGTGTAATCATCTACACATGTCTCAATCAAAGCCTGCGCTTTATTTTGGTAAATTATTACCTGAATTGTTAACATTATATAAAATTGTCCGTGCAAAAGACCCAATTAGACGTATTAAAACTGAAATAAACGAAACAAGTCAAATCGACCCACATTATTTCAAAAATAATGTGAAAATATTGTATTTGTCCAATATATGTGAAGTCGATGCTGAAACAAAACTTTTTCAAGAATTAGACAAACGCGATAAAAGAAGACTTAAAAGAAAAGAAATGTTTTATACAACAGAAGAAGAAATTCTAGAAATATTAAATACTCTTGGAATAGAATACGAAATAGTAAAATTTATTACCGCATATGAATCATTAGTATCCAGTGAAATTATTAAAGAAACTATTCACGACAATAAGAAATTGAAAGTAAATTATGATAAAAGAATGAATGATGAATATAAAGATAGATGTGAAAAACTGGTTGAATTAGATTTAACTATTGGTGAAATAATTATTAGAAATAATAGAAATAAATTATCAAAAAAAGTAAATTTTGAATGTTATAATCAGGTTAAATCTACAACTAAATCTAAATACAGGACAAGTGTTTTTAAATGGGATGTTGAAAACAGTTATCTAGTATTAGACGAATAATTATAAATTATTCAAGAATAAATTTTAAAGATATATTATTATATATTTTTAAATGAATGAAAAATTAAGTTCTGTTGTTAAAACAATTTGTGATGTACAAAATAATAATTTTCTTAAAGAAGAAAACGACTTTTTAAGAAAAGAAATTGCTTATACTAATAATATACTTAATTTTTTAATCAAAGATAATCAACTAAATAAAGGTAAATATATTCGAAATAATCACGAAAAAGAAATAGAATATATGCGAAAATACGAGCTTATTAATAATAATCGGCAATCATGTAAATGTGGTATACAGTTTTGCAATAATATGTTAATTTATGATGATATTGAATCTTATAATATTGTAAATTATAGAAATTGTCATTCAAATTTGCAAGATTTTAGGTATAGTAAAGATAGTGATGTATGGAGAACAATATGTAATGATTGTCATGTAAAGCTTATCAAAAATGATATTAATATTATTAATGTTGACGAATTCACATATGAAGAGTGGGATATTTTAGAGAATCTACAAGTCTATACAAGAGATAATTATGATTTTTATAAAAATTATAATAACATGAATAAAATTCTTTTAGATAAGAAACTTAGATATGATGAAAATAATAAATTAAAAAAATTATTGTCTGATGTATTAGAAAATAAACTTACAGATAATGAAATTGTTATCGAATTATTTAAAACAATTGATTTCTATCAAGAAAATATGGTTTCATAAAAACTAAATATTTATAATATTTTTAATTTTGTAGATATTATAAATATTTTTTAAAATTAATCGTTATTTAAAATGCTTATTGCTTTTTGACATGCTATTTGTTCAGCCTTTCTTTTAATTTTGTGTGTTCCTTTTGAGAGAAATATAAGAACATTTTGATTTTCTGCGATATATTCATGAATACTTGCAAAATTATTAAACTTTTCATATTCAATTGCATTTTCCGATTCAAACTCATGTATTAGTTTACCAAGACATAAATAGACCCCCATTGTATATCCAATTTCCATATTATGTTCAATTTCCAAATAATCTGGTGTTGTTTTAAATTCTTTCTGAATTATTACTTGCAATATATTTTTATAATTATCATCAGTATTAATTAGTTTTGTCCAATCTACATGTTTTTCATAAATATTTTCTATAAATATTTGAGCCATTTGAAAACCAGGACCAGTTACAAACGTATCTTCAAACCATTTTTCTTCATCCTTGACAGATATTTTATTAAAATCTAAAAACAACGCACCAATAAATGCTTCAAACAAACATCCTAATTTTTTCAAATTTGTTCTGGTTTTCTTTTCTTCTGCATGTTTTGATAAAATTAAATAAGGATGCAATCTCATTTCATATGCTAGTGTTCCAATATGTTCATTTTTGACTAATGCGATTTTTTTTTCTGTCATGAATCCTTCATCTGCTTTTGGAAATCTTCTATATAAATAATACTTTGTCACTAACTCAAGAACACCATCACCTATAAATTCTAATCTCTCATTTGATTTGGTTTTCAAAGGCAAACAATTTTCAGGTTTATCTACAATTTCTATTCCTGATTCTTTATTTTCTATATTTGGTCGTTTTGTATATGACTTATGAACAAACGCTCTCTGATATAATATTGTATTATATATATCTGCTTTAACACCATATCTTTCTAAAATATTTTTTACTTCATTTTCAGTAATTTCTTTATTTTCAGGATTATATGGATTAAAAACTAAATTTTCTGATATATCTCCATCTGGTTGGATTGTAGTTTTATTATCATTTATATCAGAATCATTTATCATATTAAATTTATTAAAAATAATTATACTTAAGTATATTTAATAAATAGAGTATAATTAAATGATTATTAAAATCGATTACAGAGAGAAGGACATATACGACAAAATGTGTTTATTTATTTGTAATTTTAAAAATTTAAAATTACAATCTGATAACTTACCATTGGGTGATATAATATTATGTGATGATAATGAAAATGAATTAATTATTATTGAGAGAAAAACATTAAATGATTTGGCAGCAAGTATAAGAGATAATAGATATTTGGAACAAAGTTTTAGATTAGATAAATGTAATATTCATAATCACAATATTTATTATTTGATTGAAGGTAGATTCAGTGACTATAATTCAAAAAAATCACGAGTAGATAAAAAAGTTTTACTATCATCTATGTTTAGTATAGGATATTTCAAAGGTTTTTCTCTCTACAGAACGGAAAATATGATTGAAACAGCTGAATGGATTTTAAATACTGCTGATAAACTTTCGAGAGATAAGAAAAGTGCATATTATAAATTTGAAAACAATGAAAACAATGAAAACAATGAAAACAATGAAAA
>JGI24539J26755_10000020_pt1 | contig 59294 bp, 47 predicted proteins | sample NorSeaMetagenome_2_FD_26755 | JGI IMG/M metagenome (IMG submission 26755) | reverse complement strand
AAAAAAAATAATATGAGATTCGAAAATTTATTATTCATTACATTCGGACTTCTTTTAAGTTTCTCTTCGTTGAAAGCGGAGATAATTTCGAATGATAATGGTTCAATTGTAGTTGAATTTTTATTTGACAATCCTACTGATTCAATTAATAATGTTGAAGCAAGCGTATATGTTTTAAAAGGTGGTGAGGTTTCTTGTAAATGGTCAAAGAGCTCAGTTGCTCTTTCTGATACCTTTGCACAAGGTTTTACAGAGGGTATTCCTTTTAATGTAATTGTTTACAATAGCACAGGCGATTCTTTGTTTATAGAACGAGAAGTTGATGCGGAATCGGCAAGTGAACTATTAAATAGTTTAATGACGCCTTTAACGGATTTGTTATGGGGCGTTTTATCTTGGGACCCATTTGCTGCAATAGGGCTCTATGATCCTGTTGTAAGAAATGATGAAGGGATGGCTTTGCTAAAGCCAAATGGAGATCTCGTTACAAGAGGAGTTCCTTTTATTGTGGTTTGGTTATTTATTGGGGCAATATTCTTTACTTTATATTTCAAATTCATAAATTTCACAGGAATAAGAGAGACTTTTCGATTACTAAGAGGGAAGTATGGAGATGACATGGAAAAGGGTGCAGAGGGTGAAATGAGTCATTTTCAAGCTCTAGCAACTTCACTGTCGGCAACTATTGGATTGGGCAACATAGCAGGGGTTGCAGTGGCAATTTCTACAGGAGGCCCAGGAGCTACTTTTTGGATGTTATTGGCTGGGTTATTTGGAATGACAAGTAAGTTTACTGAATGTATATTAGGCGTTAAATATAGAGTTGTAAAAGACGGTGTTGTTTCTGGTGGTCCAATGTATTACATGTCTAGAGGTATTAGTGGTTATTTAGGTAAAGGTTTGGCTTTTATCTTTGCGCTACTTTGTGTTGGAGGTTCTTTTGGTGGTGGTAATATGTTTCAGTCAAATCAAGCATTTGATCAGGCTAAAAATATGATTCCTGAATTATCGGGCAATGGATTTTATTTTGGTCTTGTAATGGCAGCTCTAGTTGGATTTGTTATTGTCGGAGGAATAAAAAGTATAGCAAAAGTTACTGATAAAATTGTACCTATAATGGCGGTTGGTTACGTTTTAGCAGCATTAGTTATAATTGGAATTAACATAGAACATACCCCTGCAGCTATTTCACAAATCTTGGAAGGTGCATTTAATGGAGACGCTTTAAAAGGAGGTATTTTAGGGGTTATGGTTGTTGGTATTCAAAGAGCTTCATTTTCAAATGAGGCTGGTGTTGGTTCTGCTGCAATTGCCCATTCAGCAGTGAAAACTAATTATGCAGCTTCTGAAGGTTTTGTAGCTATGGTAGGCCCATTTGTGGATACTGTAATTGTTTGTTTAATGACTTCTTTGGTTTTAATATTCACTGGATATTCTGACGGAGAGTCTGGAGCTACGGGAGCAAAGCTTACTTCTATGGCGTTTGAGTCTGTGTTCTCATGGTATGGATGGGTTTTATTAGTCGCTATTTTATTATTCTCTTTTTCAACAATGATCTCATGGAGTTATTATGGGTTAAAGGCTTGGCAATATGTTTTTGGGGATTCGAAGTTTTCTTCTACCCTATATAAATTATTGTTTTTATTATTTGTTGTGGTAGGAGCGTCTTCGAGCTTAGGTACTGTAATGGATTTCTCTGATTTAATGATACTTGCGATGGCTGTTCCTAATATTTTGGCATTGTATATCCTATTGCCAAAAGTTAAAGAGGAGTTGAATAAGTACTGGGCTAAAGTGTCTGCTCTAAAATAGGGAAATGAAATACTTTCAACTTACAAAAAATGAACAGTATGGAATATTGGGTTTATTAATTATTTTAGGCTGCTTGTTAGGTGTGAAATATTATTCTCTGCAGTTAAGATATTCAGTTCAAAAAGCGAGTATAGTTGTAGATGTTAAAGAAGACTTAAAAAATTTTCAGAAAGAAGATGTAAAGTATTTTTCACCAAGAGTTGAAAAAAAGAGATCACCTTTTTTTGCCATTAAGTCATTAAAAGTTAATCGTAAATTCAATCCTAATAAATTTGAGGTTATGGATTGGCTGACCTTGGGTTTGCCTTCTTCAATTGCTGAAAGAACGTTTAAATATATAAAGCTAAATGGAGGTGTTGATTCTGCTTCTTCACTTTTAAACGTTTATGGTTTTAAAGAAACTTGGTATACTCAAATCAAGGATTCTGTTTTTATCCCTACACTATCCATATCAATTAATTCTGCGACCTTTGTTGATTTTGAAAGTATTAACGGGATCGGTCAAGTCTTATCTAAAAGAGTAATAAATTACAGAGATTATTTAGGAGGTTTTGTATCGATAGATCAGTTAAAAGAGGTTTACGGAATCGATTCAAATACAATAATTGATAATATAAAGAGCTTTAAAGTTGATTTGGAAAATGTTGATCAAATAAACATCAATACTAGCTCTTTTAATTCTATGGTAGCTAAACCATATATCTCAAAAAAAGCGGCTAAAGATTTATTAATAAGGAGGGCAAATCAGAAGTTAGACTTTAACTCAATTATTGATGTTTTTGNCGAACTTTACTGGCTTAAGCATAAACATTATTTTAAATGGTAAGATTAGAACAAAGGCTTAAATCAGCTATTCGAGATGTTGTGGATTTCCCAAAAGAAGGAATTGTTTTTAAGGATATTACAACTTTATTAGCTGACCCAGCATTAAACAGAGAGGTTTTAGAGTCTTTTGTAAAGCAAGCAAAAGACTTAAAATCAGATTTAATTGTAGGAATCGATAGTAGAGGTTTTTTATATGGAAATGGAATTGCTATGAATTGTAACGTGCCATTCAGTCCCATAAGAAAAAAAGGGAAATTACCATATAATTGTATTCAAGAGTCGTATGATTTAGAATACGGATCAGCGACACTTGAGATGCATACAGATGCTGTTTTAAAAGATCAAAGGGTAATAATCCATGATGATCTACTCGCTACAGGGGGTACAGCTTTAGCAGCTGCTAAGCTTGTTGAGAGATTAGGAGGTGTTGTTATTGGTTTTTCGTTCATCATCCATCTATCATTCCTAAATGGTCATCAAGAATTATTAAAAAAATCAGAAAACCTATTTGCTATTGCTACGTATTAAAAAGCATTAATCTAAATTTTTGTTACATGAGATTCGGAACTACAGAAAATCAGCAAATGATTGCTGAAATGTTAAAGTCATTTGGTGAACAAAATATTCGTCCCCATATAATGGAGTGGGATGAAAAACAAATTTTCCCAGTTGAACTTTTTAAAAAATTAGGAGAACTAGGTTGTATGGGAGTCTTAGTTCCTGAAAAGTATGGAGGAGCTGGCTTTGGATACAGTGAATATGTCACTACTATTGTTGAGATATCTAAGATTTGCGGTTCTATTGGCTTGTCTGTAGCTGCTCATAATTCTTTGTGTACAAACCATATTTTAATGTTCGGTTCCGACGAGCAAAAAGACAGGTATTTACCAAAACTTGCTTCTGGAGAGCATATTGGAGCCTGGGCATTAACCGAGGCCAATACAGGAAGTGATGCAGGAAATATGCAAACAACAGCTGTTAAAGACGGTGATGATTGGATTATTAATGGTAGTAAAACTTTTATTACTCACGGATTATCTGGTGATGTTGCGGTTATTATGACTAGAACTGGAGATTCCAGAACAAAAAATAATTCAACTGCTTTTATTGTGGATAGAAATACTGTTGGTTTTTTAGCAGGGAAAAAGGAGAACAAATTAGGAATGCGAGCATCGGAAACCGCTGAAATGGTATTCCAGGACATGAGAATTTCCGATACACAAAGATTAGGGGAGGTTGGTGATGGTTTTAAACAAGCTTTGTCTATTCTAGANGGAGGAAGAATATCAATTGCTGCTTTGTCGTTAGGTATCGCGAGAGGCGCTTTTGAAGCTGCTTTAAAGTACTCCAAAGAGCGCGAACAGTTTGGCAAGCCAATATCTTCGTTTCAAGGTATATCTTTTAAATTGGCTGATATGGCAACAGAAATTGAAGCGGCTGAATTATTAATAATGAATGCTGTTTTTAGGAAGTCAAATGGATTGAAACTTTCAAAAGAAAGCGCTATGGCGAAATTATTTGCTTCTGAAGTAGCTGTGAAAGCTTCAAATGAAGCAGTTCAGATTTTTGGAGGCTATGGATATATAAAAGAGTTCCCAGCTGAGAAGTTTTTTAGAGACGCAAAGCTATGTACTATAGGCGAAGGGACTTCTGAAATACAAAGATTAGTTATTTCAAGAGAATTATTAAAATAAAATTGTTTGTAAGGTAATCTTGTGTTATCTTTGTCTTCCGTTTTTAAAAAAGATTATAGATGCTAGTTATACAAGTAAAAGAAGGCGATAATATAGAAAGAGCTTTAAAAAAGTACAAAAGGAAGTTTGAAAGAACTAAAACTTTACGAGAATTGAGAGCTCGTAAGACTTACACTAAACCATGTGTTGGTAATAGAGATGCTCGAAGAAAAGCTATTTATGTTGAGACTCTAAAAAGATTAGCTGACGGGGAGTAAATTCTGACTTCTATTTTTTAAATTATATAATAGGAAGAAACCTTCATTTTTAATATTGATAGTTTCTTCCTATTTTTATTTTATGGACATTGATGGGTTTATAGAATATATATCAAAACAAAAGCGATATTCCCATCATACTGTATTGGGCTATAAGACTGATTTGTTAGATTTTTCAGATTATTGTCATAAGTATTTTCAGGTATCTATACAGAAAGTTTCCCACCGTGAGGTTCGTTCATGGTTTTCCCAGTTAATGGATGATGGTTTTAAACCTCGAACTATCCATCGTAAATCATCTTCTTTAAAATCTTTTTTTAAATATTTAATCATTCAAGATGCTGTTTTGCAAAGTCCTATGGATTTGGTTCCGCTGCCTAAGTTAGGCAAGCAGCTACCGAAGTTTGTTGAAGAAAAAAGTTTGGATCTTTTATTAAATGAGATTGAATTTCCACAATCTTTTGAGGGAAAAAGAGACAAGCTGATAATTGATCTCTTTTATCAAACAGGAATCAGGAAAGCTGAACTTATAAGTTTAACCATTGACGATGTTAATTTTCACTTAAACCAAATAAAAGTCTTAGGTAAACGAAACAAAGAAAGAATAATTCCCATCTCATATTCTTTAATTGAAACCATTAAAGAATATTTGACGTACAGAAAACCTAGTCATGAAAGTAATTTGTTAATTACAAGAAAAGGCAAGGTTTTATACCCAAAGTTGGTTTATAATATTGTAAATGAGAATTTGTCAAAAGTGACAACGCTTTCTAAGAAAAGTCCTCATGTACTAAGACACAGTTTTGCTACTCACATGTTAAATAATGGAGCAGAGCTTAATTCAATTAAAGAATTATTAGGACATGTTAATTTGGCAGCAACTCAGGTTTACACGCACAACTCTTTGGAAAAAATTAAATCAATCTATAAACAAGCCCATCCTAGGGCATAAAAGGAAAGACTATGAAAGTTAAAGTAAGTTCATTACATTTTACAGCTGATCAAAAATTAATTGATTTCACAAATGAAAAAGTAGGTAAGTTAGAAACCTTTTATGATAAGATTATTGATGGAAGCGTTGTCTTTAAAGTAGATAAAGGTTCTGATAGAGAAAATAAGTTGGCAGAGATTAAATTAAATATACCAGGAAAAGAGTTGTTTGCGAAAAAGACTTCAGAATCTTTTGAGAAGTCTGTAGACCAAGCTGTTGAAGCGTTAAGAAGACAACTGAAGAAGTATAAGGAAAAGCTAGTTGAAGCTTAAGTCTAAAAAAAAATTAAAAAAGTATTGTTCATAAAGAATTAAATCAATACATTTGCAGACCCTTAATAAAGGGTCTTTTTTTTGACCCATTAATTATTGGAAACGCCGATGTAGCTCAGCTGGCTAGAGCAGCTGATTTGTAATCAGCAGGTCGTGGGTTCGAGTCCCTCCATCGGCTCTTTGTTCTTTATATAGAATTGATAATTATTATCGGTTTGGGGGAATACTCAAGCGGTCAACGAGGTCAGACTGTAAATCTGATGGCTAAGCCTTCGTAGGTTCGAATCCTGCCTCCCCCACAAACTTTTACCGATATCAAGTGTTTTGCATTTGAGTTTAGAATTTAAGCGGGAGTAGCTCAGTTGATTAGAGCGTCAGCCTTCCAAGCTGAGGGTCGTGGGTTTGAGTCCCATCTCCCGCTCTTTTATTCTAGCATCGGTCTTGCCGATGTAGCTCAGGGGTAGAGCGTTTCCTTGGTAAGGAAGAGGTCAGGGGTTCAATTCCCCTCATTGGCTCAAAGAGAAAATAGAGTATTGTTAAATTTTTATTATAAACGTTAAATTAAATTAGTCATGGCTAAGGAAACTTTTGAAAGAACGAAACCACATGTCAACATCGGAACCATTGGTCACGTTGATCATGGTAAAACTACATTGACGGCTGCAATTACTAAGGTGTTATCTGAGGTAACTGGAGCAGAAGTAAGAGATTTTGATACAATTGATAATGCACCTGAAGAAAAAGAAAGGGGTATTACCATTAATACATCACACGTTGAGTACGAAACAGTAAATCGTCACTATGCGCATGTTGATTGTCCAGGTCACGCCGATTATGTGAAGAACATGGTTACAGGTGCTGCTCAAATGGATGGAGCTATTTTAGTTGTTGCTGCTACTGATGGCCCTATGCCACAGACTAGAGAGCACATCTTATTAGGTCGTCAAGTTGGAGTTCCAGAAATCGTTGTTTTTTTAAACAAGGTGGATATGGTTGATGATGAAGAATTACTTGAATTAGTTGAAATGGAAGTAAGAGAATTACTTTCTTTCTATGACTATGACGGTGACGAAGCTGCTGTTGTTAGTGGGTCTGCTTTAGGTGGGTTAAACGGTGATGCTAAGTGGGTTGATACTATTAAAGAATTAATGGCTGCTGTTGATGAGAAGATTCCTCAGCCAGTTAGAGATAACGAAAAAGCTTTTTTAATGCCAGTTGAGGATGTATTCTCTATTACTGGACGTGGAACTGTTGCTACAGGATCAATAGAGACTGGAGTTGTTAAAGTAGGTGAAGAGGTTGAAATCGTTGGTATGCAAACTGAGAAATTAGTTTCGACGTGTACTGGGGTTGAAATGTTCAGAAAGTTACTTGATAGAGGTGAAGCTGGAGATAATGTTGGTCTTTTATTAAGAGGAGTTGATAAAGAGCAAATCAAAAGGGGAATGGTAATCTGTAAACCAGGTTCTATACAACCTCATACTAAATTTAAAGCTGAGGTTTACGTATTGAAGAAAGAAGAAGGTGGTCGTCACACTCCTTTCCAAAACAAGTACCGTCCACAGTTTTACATAAGAACTTTAGATGTAACAGGAGAAATATTTTTACCGGAAGGAACTGAAATGGTTATGCCTGGTGACAATGTTACTATTGATGTTCATTTAATTGTTCCTGTAGCAGTAAATAAAGGTTTACGTTTTGCAATCAGAGAAGGTGGTAGAACAGTTGGAGCTGGTCAGGTTATTGAGATCGTAGAATAAGAAAATATAGATTAAACTCAAATTTAAGGTGCCTAGATAACTAGGCACCTTTCTTTACAATAAGGGTTTTTATCTACGGGAGTAGCTCAGTTGGTAGAGCACTGGTCTCCAAAACCAGCGGTCGGGAGTTCGAGTCTCTCCTCCCGTGCAAAATTAAATTAAGTGGAAAAGTTAACAGTTTATTTGAAAGAAGTTTACGTTGAGTTGAAGGAAAGAACAACTTGGCCAACTTTTAAACAATTACAAAAAGATTCATTCCTTGTTTTAGGAGCTTCTATTGTCTTTGCACTTATGATAAAAGTGATGAACTTAGGTTTTCACAAAGTGATGGATTTAATTTATAACCTTTAATCTTTATTATTATGGCTGAGGCAAGAAGTAATGATTTAGTTTTGAAATGGTACGTAGTTCGTGCTGTTAGTGGTAAAGAAAAAAAGGTAAGAGATTACATAGAACATGAAATCAAGGCCGTAAACCTTGAAGATTATGTCAAACAAATATTAATACCTACAGAAAAAGTATATCAAATTCGAAATGGTAAGAAAATCAGTAAAGAAAGAAGTTTCTTCCCTGGTTATATTTTGATTGAAGCTGCTTTAGTTGGTGAAGTACCTCACGTTATTAAAGGAATTACAGGTGTTATTGGTTTCTTAGGAGATAAACAAAATAATGCAGTACCTTTAAGACCTGCTGAGGTTAATAGAATTTTAGGTAAAGTTGATGAGCTAGCCGAAAGTGAGGAGGAAATGAATATTCCTTACGTTGTAGGTGAAACAGTCAAAGTTGTCGACGGACCATTTAATAGTTTTTCTGGTGTCATTGAAGAAATTGATGAGGCGAAGAAAAAACTTAAGGTAATGGTAAAGATTTTTGGAAGAAAGACTCCTCTCGAGTTGAATTTTATGCAAGTAGAGAAGGAGTAATTGTTGGTTAATTAATAACTTAGAAATGGCTAAGGAAGTAACAGGAATTATTAAATTACAAATTAAAGGAGGTGCGGCAAATCCGTCACCGCCAGTTGGTCCTGCATTAGGTGCAAATGGTGTTAACATCATGGAGTTCTGTAAAGCGTTTAACGCAAGAACTCAGGATAAAGCTGGGAAAGTAATTCCAACTATTATTACAGTTTATTCAGACAGATCGTTTGACTTTATTTTAAAAGAGCCGCCAGTTGCTGTGCAAATAATGGANGCTATTAAATTAAAGAAAGGATCATCTGAACCGAACAGAATGAAAGTTGGTAACTTAACTTGGGATCAAGTTGAGGAAATCGCTAAAGGAAAAATGCCTGATTTAAATGCATTTACAATCTCTTCTGCCATGAAAATGGTTGCTGGTACAGCTAGAAGTATGGGTGTAACTGTTGCAGGAGATTTCCCTTACTAAAAAAATTATTTAATTATTATGGCTAAACTAAGTAAAAACCGGAAGGCAGCACTAGCGAAGTTCGATCAAGAAGCGACTTATGATCTAGCAAAAGCAGCCGAAATTGTTAAGGAAATTACTACGACTAAGTTTGATGCGTCATTTGATGTTGATATTCGCTTAGGAGTTGATCCTAGAAAAGCTAACCAAATGGTTAGGGGAATAGCTACGTTACCTCATGGAACCGGGAAAGAGGTAAAAGTTCTTGTTTTATGTACTCCAGATAAAGTTCAAGAAGCGCTTGATGCGGGTGCTGATTTTGCGGGATTGGATGAGTATGTTGAAAAGATCAAAGGTGGTTGGACCGATGTTGATGTTATAATTACTATGCCTGCTTGTATGGGTAAGGTAGGAGCTTTAGGTAGAGTTTTAGGGCCAAGAGGTCTTATGCCGAATCCAAAGGCTGGTACTGTTACTATGGATGTGGCGAAAGCTGTTACTGAGGTAAAAGCTGGTAAAATTGACTTCAAGGTTGACAAATATGGAATCATTCATGCTTCCGCTGGAAAGGTTTCTTTTAGTGCCGATCAACTTACAGAAAATGCGAATGAATTGATGAATGTTATTATGAAGCTTAAACCATCTAGCTCAAAAGGTGCTTATGTAAGAAGTCTTACTTTTTCAAGTACACAGAGCGTTGGCGTTAAAGTTGAAGTGAAATCATTCTTATAAAGTGTTGTTACATTGCTTCCAATATATATTATTTCTCTAATTTAGACAGTATTAAAACATGAACAGAGAAGAAAAAAATCAAGTGATTGAAAATCTTAAGGTGAAATTGGAGTCAAATCCACATTTTTACTTGACTGATATCTCTTCAATGCCTGTTGAGGATACCAACACGCTAAGAGGGGCGTTTTATGAACAAGGAATTACAATTGAAGTTGTAAAAAATACATTGCTTCAAAAAGCTATGGAGTCTGCCGAAAAGGATTACTCTGAGTTATATGGAGTTTTGAAAGGAGCTACTTCAATTATGTTTACAGAGGTTGGTAATACGCCAGCTAAAGTAATCGAAAAGTTCAGAAAAACGAGTGAAAAACCATTATTGAAAGGNGCTTTCGTTGAGGAGAGTGTTTATGTAGGNGANGACCAAATTAAAGTTCTAAGCTCTATTAAGAGTAANGATGAGTTGATAGGTGATCTTATTGCATTATTACAATCTCCTGCTAAAAACGTTATTAGCGGTCTTACAAGTGGCGGATCAATACTTTCAGGTATTCTTAAGACATTATCACAGAAAGAAGATTAAAAATTATTATTTATTCAATTTAAAAGCTTAAAAAAATGGCTGATTTAAAAGATTTTGCAGAGCAATTAGTAAACTTAACAGTTAAAGAAGTAAACGAACTTGCTGGTATCTTAAAGGACGAGTATGGAATTGAACCAGCTGCTGCTGCAGTTGCAGTTGCTGCTCCTGGAGATGGTGGTGGTGACGCTGCTGCTGAACAAACTGAATTTGACGTTATCTTAAAAGCTCCAGGTGGTGCTAAATTAGGGGTAGTGAAATTAGTTAAAGAAATTACTGGTTTAGGTTTAAAAGAAGCTAAAGGTGTAGTTGATAGTGCTCCTGCCCCTGTTAAGGAAGGTGTTTCTAAGGAAGAAGCAGAGACTATTAAGGCTCAGTTAGAAGAAGCTGGTGCTGAAGTTGAGGTGAAGTAGTTCATCCAAGACATTTACAAAGGGTTAGTCCTATCTGCTATGCGGATTGGTCTAACCCATTTTGTAGTTTAACACAATTGTATTTTTAACCAATACTATCATTTATGTCTGAATTGACTAAATTTACTCAAAGGATCAATTTTGCTGATGCCAAGGCGCGTCCTGAATATCCTGATTTTCTTGAAGTACAGTTACAATCTTTTTCAAACTTTTTCCAGTTCGAAACTACTCCTGAGAATAGAGAAACTGAAGGTTTGTTTAAAGTATTTAACGAAAACTTTCCTATTACCGATGCGAGAAATCAATTCGTATTAGAATTTTTAGATTATTTTGTTGATCCTCCACGTTATTCATTAGAAGAATGCATCCAAAGAGGACTTACTTATAGTGTTCCACTTAAGGCAAAGCTGAAATTATATTGTACTGATGAAGAACATGAAGATTTTGAAACAATTGTTCAAGATGTTTATTTAGGTACGATTCCTTATATGACCCCAAAGGGTACTTTTGTTATTAACGGAGCTGAGCGTGTTATTGTCTCTCAGTTACACCGTTCACCAGGTGTGTTTTTCGGTCAAAGCCGTCACGCAAATGGTACTAANTTGTATTCTGCAAGAATTATTCCTTTTAAAGGGTCTTGGATTGAATTTGCAACTGACATTAATAGTGTAATGTATGCTTACATTGATCGTAAGAAGAAATTACCTGTTACTACTTTATTAAGAGCTATTGGTTATGAGTCTGATAAAGACATCTTAGAGATTTTTAATCTTGCAGATGAAATTAAAGTAAATAAAAAGAATCTTAAGAAGACAGTTGGAAGAAAACTTGCAGCTCGAATTTTAAGATCATGGGTTGAAGATTTCGTTGATGAAGATACGGGTGAAGTTGTATCTATTGAAAGAAACGAAATTATTATCGATAGAGAAACAGTTATTGAAGAAGATCATTTAGAACTTATTGAAGATTCAGGTTCTAAAACTATCCTTTTACATAAGGAGGATGCTTCAAGTGCTGATTTTGCGATTATCTACAATACATTACAAAAAGATACTTCAAACTCTGAAAAAGAGGCAGTTGAACATATTTATAGGGTTCTACGTAATGCAGAGCCGCCAGATATGGATACTGCTAGAGGAGTAATTGATAAATTATTTTTCTCTGACTCAAGATATGATCTTGGTGAGGTTGGTAGATATAGAATTAATAAGAAATTAGGAAATGACTTATCTGAAGCATCTCGTGTGCTTACTAGAGAGGATATCATTTCTATTATTAAGTATTTAATTGAATTAATCAATGCTAAAGCTGAGATTGATGATATTGATCACTTATCTAACAGACGTGTTAGAACAGTTGGTGAGCAACTTTATTCTCAATTCGGAGTTGGTTTAGCTAGAATGGCTAGAACAATTAGAGAAAGAATGAATGTTCGTGACAATGAAGTATTTACAGCAACAGATTTGATTAATGCCAAAACATTATCATCTGTTATAAATTCTTTCTTTGGAACTAATCAACTTTCACAGTTTATGGATCAAACGAATCCATTGGCTGAAATCACGAATAAAAGAAGATTGTCTGCCCTTGGACCTGGAGGTTTATCCAGAGAAAGAGCAGGTTTTGAAGTACGAGATGTTCATTACACGCACTACGGAAGACTTTGTACAATTGAAACACCTGAAGGACCAAATATTGGTTTAATTTCTTCGCTTTGTGTTTATGCTAAAATTAATAAGCTTGGGTTTATCGAAACACCTTACAGAGATGTTGTAGATGGAAAAGTTGATTTAACTAAGTTTAAATACTACTCTGCTGAAGAAGAAGAAGGGAAATTAATTGCGCAGGCGAATGCTACTTTAAATGATGATGGTACATTTGCAAATAATTCTGTTAAAGCAAGATTAGAAGCTGATTATCCTATTGTTGAGCCAAAAGAGCTTGCAATGATGGATGTTGCTCCTAACCAGATTGCTTCTATTGCAGCTTCGCTTATTCCATTCTTAGAGCATGATGATGCTAACAGAGCATTAATGGGATCTAACATGATGCGACAAGCTGTTCCTCTATTAAGACCTCAAGCTCCTATTGTTGGAACTGGTTTAGAGAAACAAGTTGCTAGAGATTCTAGGGTTTTAATTAATTCTGAAGGACAAGGTGAAGTTGAATATGTTGATGCGAATGAAATTCACATTAGATATAATAGAACTGATCAAGAAAAATTAGTAAGTTTTGAAGATGATTTAAGAATCTATAAACTAACTAAGTTTAAGAAAACTAACCAGGGTACTTGTATCAACCTTAAACCAATTGTAAGTAAAGGACAATTGGTGACGAAAGGCCAGGTTCTTTGTGAGGGATATGCTACTGAAAATGGTGAATTAGCTATTGGACGTAACTTAAAAGTTGCATTCATGCCTTGGAAGGGCTACAATTTTGAAGATGCAATTGTTATCTCAGAGAAGGTTGTAAAGGAAGATATTTATACTTCAGTTCATATTGAAGAGTTTGTAATGCAGGTGAGAGATACTAAACGTGGTTTAGAAGAACTTACTGCTGATATTCCAAACGTAAGTGAGGAAGCTACAAAGGACTTGGATGAAAATGGAATGATTAGAGTTGGTGCCGAGGTTAAAGAAGGTGATATTCTAATTGGTAAAATCACTCCTAAAGGTGAAACAGATCCGACACCAGAAGAAAAGCTTTTAAGAGCAATATTTGGTGATAAAGCTGGTGACGTAAAAGATGCTTCATTAAAAGTTTCTCCATCTGTTACTGGTGTTGTAATTGACAAGCTTTTGTTTTCTCGTGCAATTAAAGACAGAAAGTCTAGAGCTGATGAGAAGAATGCAGTTGCTAAATTAGAAGAAACATTCAAAAAGAACCTTAGTGAAGTAAAAGGGATTTTACTTGATAAGCTTTGGAAAATTGTTGAGGGTAAAACTTCTGCAGGTGTATTTAACTTGTACAAGGAAGAATTAATTGGAAAAGGATCTAAGTTTACTAAAAAAGCTTTAGCGGATATCGATTATGATAACGTTAATCCTATGAACTGGTCGAAAGACGAGGGTATAAACGATATGATCAAGAGATTGATTCATAACTTTAACATTAAGGCTTCTGATATTTTAGGTGCACATAAACGTAAAAAGTTTGCAATTACTGTAGGTGATGAATTACCTCAAGGTATTGTTAAACTTGCTAAAGTTTATTTAGCTAAGAAGAGAAAGCTAAAGGTTGGGGATAAAATGGCAGGTCGTCATGGTAACAAAGGTATCGTTGCGAGAATAGTTCGTGAGGAAGACATGCCTTTCTTAGAAGATGGAACTCCTGTAGATATTGTTCTTAATCCATTAGGTGTACCTTCTCGTATGAACTTAGGTCAGATTTATGAGACTGTTCTTGCTTGGGCTGGCGAAAAATTAGGGATGAAGTTTGCAACTCCAATTTTTGACGGTGCATCATTAGATCAAATTAAAGAATATACTGATAAAGCTGGAATCAATGAAAACGGACAAACTTATCTTTATGATGGTGGTTCTGGTGAAAGATTTGATCAACCGGGTACTGTAGGTATTATTTATATGTTAAAATTAGGTCACTTAGTTGATGACAAAATGCATGCTCGTTCAATCGGACCATACTCACTTATTACTCAACAGCCACTTGGAGGTAAAGCTCAGTTTGGAGGTCAGAGGTTTGGAGAGATGGAAGTTTGGGCACTTGAAGCATTTGGTGCATCTAACATCCTTCGTGAAATTCTTACTGTTAAGTCTGATGACGTTTATGGTAGAGCTAAAGCTTATGAAGCAATTGTTAAAGGTGAAGCAATGCCTGAACCAGGTATTCCTGAATCGTTTAATGTTTTGTTACATGAACTTCAAGGATTAGGACTTAATATTACTTTAGGTTAATCCAGGTAACTGATTTTTTGTTGAATTTATTATCGTACAACGATGGCATATAGAAAAAACGTAAAAACTCCACCAAAATTTGATAAGATAACTATTAGTTTATCTTCTCCAGAATTAATCCTGGATCGCTCAAGTGGTGAAGTAATAAAACCAGAGACAATTAACTATAGAACTTATAAGCCTGAGAGGGATGGTTTGTTCTGTGAAAGAATTTTTGGTCCTGTTAAGGATTGGGAATGTCACTGTGGAAAATATAAGAGAATCCGTTACAAAGGAATTGTTTGTGATAGATGTGGAGTTGAAGTAACGGAAAAGAAAGTTCGTCGTGAGAGAATGGGACACATCCAATTGGTTGTGCCTGTTTGTCACATATGGTACTTCCGCTCCTTACCAAACAAAATGGGTTACCTTTTAGGTTTACCTACTAAGAAATTAGATATGATTATTTACTACGAGAGATATGTCGTAGTAAATGCAGGTGAAGCTGTTAATAAAGACGGTGAACCGTTAGATTATTTAGAGTTCTTAACAGAAGAAGAATATTTAGATATCTGTGATGCTTTACCTAAAGAGAATCAATTCTTAGATAATGCAGATCCAAACAAATTTGTTGCTGCAATGGGAGCTGAGGCGTTAGAGATGCTTTTAAAGAGGTTGGATTTGGATGCATTGTCTTATGAATTAAGACATAAGGCAAACACTGAAACTTCTCAACAAAGAAAAGCAGAAGCCTTAAAAAGATTAAATGTTGTTGAGGCTTTTAGATCAGCAAACAAACATATTGAAAACCGTCCTGAATGGATGATTATTAAAGTTGTTCCTGTTATTCCACCAGAATTAAGACCATTAGTTCCATTGGATGGAGGACGTTTTGCTACTTCTGATTTAAATGATTTATATAGAAGAGTTATTATAAGAAACAACCGTTTGAAGAGATTGATTGAAATCAAAGCTCCAGAAGTGATTTTACGTAATGAAAAACGTATGTTGCAAGAGGCAGTTGATTCTTTATTCGATAACTCTAGAAAAGCAAACGCTGTTAAGACGGATGCTAATAGAGCTCTTAAATCATTATCTGACTCTTTAAAAGGTAAGTCTGGACGTTTCCGTCAAAACTTATTGGGAAAAAGAGTAGATTATTCTGCTAGATCGGTAATTATTGTTGGACCTACATTAAAATTACATGAATGTGGAATTCCAAAGAGCATGGCTGCTGAACTTTATAAGCCATTTGTCATCCGTAAGATGATTGAAAGAGGTATTGTAAAGACAGTGAAATCTGCTAAAAAAATGGTAGATAAGAAAGATCCTGTTGTTTGGGATATTTTGGAAAACGTGTTAAAAGGACATCCTGTCTTACTTAACCGTGCTCCTACACTTCACCGTCTTGGTATTCAGGCCTTCCAACCAAAATTGATTGAAGGAAAAGCAATTCAATTACATCCATTAGCATGTTCTGCATTTAATGCCGATTTTGATGGTGATCAGATGGCGGTTCACTTACCATTAGGTAATGCTGCGATTTTGGAAGCTCAAATGTTAATGTTAGCGTCTCACAATATCTTAAACCCTGCAAATGGTCAGCCTATTACTGTACCGTCTCAGGATATGGTATTAGGACTTTATTATATTACCAAGTCAAAGATAGGAACGAAAAAGGAGCCTGTTAAGGGTGAAGGAATGACTTTCTATTCTTCTGAAGAAGTAATTATTGCGCTGAATGAAAAAGCTGTTGANCTTCATGCTAATATTAAGGTAAAAGCTACTGTAAGAGAAAATGAAGAATTAGTTGAAAAGATTATAAAAACTACAGCTGGTAGAGTTTTGTTTAATCAAGATGTTCCAAAAGCAGTTGGTTTTATTGATAAACTTTTAACTAAAAAGGAGCTTAAAAATGTAATTTCTGAAGTAATTAGAATTACAGGAATGGCGGATACAACTGAATTCTTGGATAAGATCAAAGAAAGAGGTTTTTATAATGCATTTAAAGGAGGATTATCATTCTCGTTAAATGATGTAATTATCCCTGAGGAAAAAGTTACTTTAATAGCTCAAGCTGAAGAGAAAATCACTGAGATTAAGAGTAACTATAACATGGGGTTCATTACCAATAACGAGCGTTATAACCAAGTTATTGATGTATGGAGTAGAACAAACGTTGAGTTAACAGAAGTTCTTATGAACAACTTGGAAACTGATCGTCAAGGGTTTAATTCAGTTTATATGATGTATCATTCTGGTGCTAGGGGATCTAAAGAACAGATTCGTCAGTTATCAGGAATGAGAGGTTTAATGGCTAAGCCACAAAAATCCGGAGCTACTTCCCAAGCTGTAATTGAAAATCCAATTATATCGAACTTTAAAGAAGGACTTTCAATTCTCGAGTACTTTATATCTACTCACGGTGCTCGTAAAGGTCTTGCAGATACGGCCCTTAAAACGGCTGATGCAGGTTACTTAACGCGTCGTTTAGTTGATGTAGCGCAAGATGTTGTTGTTACTGCATTAGATTGTGGAACATTAAGAGGTCTTGAGGCTACTGCTTTAACTAAAGATGATGAAATTGTTGAAACTTTAGGTGCTAGAATCGAAGGTAGAACATCTGTTCATGATGTTTACCATCCTCAAACAGGTGAAATCGTTGTAACCGCAGGTGAAGAAATCACTGCAATTATTGCCGATATTATTGAAGAGTCTCCAATTGATGCTGTCGAAATCAGGTCAGCGCTTACTTGCGAACAAGGAAGAGGTATTTGTGCAAAATGTTACGGTAGAAACTTAGCATCTGGAAGACAAGTTAAGCCAGGTGAAGCTGTTGGTGTTATTGCAGCACAATCGATTGGTGAACCAGGAACTCAGTTGACATTGAGAACTTTCCACGTTGGGGGTACTGCTTCCACATCTTCTGCTGATAGTAAAAATATTGTTAAGTATGATGGTATTTTAGAAATTGATGAATTGAAGACTGTTGAGGGTGAAAATGATTTAGGGGAAAAAGTAAACATAGTTATTGGTCGTTCGGCTGAAATGAGAGTTGTTGATCCTAAAACTAAAATTCAACTAACATCTAACCTAATCCCTTATGGTGCTTCATTATATATAAAGCCTGGTAAGAAAGTTAAAAAAGGCGATATAGTTTGTGATTGGGATCCATATAATGCTTCTATTATTTGTGAAGAATCTGGTAAGATTCAATTTGATTTTATTGAGGAAGGAATTACATTTAGAGTTGAGTCTGATGAGCAGACTGGATTTGAAGAGAAGGTAATTGTTGAGAATAGAGACAAGAAAAGAAACCCTAATATTCAAATCGTTAAAGGNACTGAAGTTATCAAATCATATGCACTTCCGGTTGGAGCTCATATTAGTGTTGAAGTTGGTGANACAATTAAGCCTGGTCAAATTTTAGCNAAAATTCCTCGTTCTGCTGCTAAAGGTGGTGATATTACTGGGGGACTTCCTAGAGTAACTGAGTTATTCGAAGCTCGTAATCCTTCAAATCCAGCTGTTGTTGCTGAAGTTGATGGTATTGTAAGCTATGGGAAAATCAAACGTGGTAATAGAGAAGTAATTGTTGAAGCTAAAACTGGTCAAATTAAGAAATACTTAGTTCCATTATCGAAGCATATCTTAGTTCAGGAAAACGATTATATCAAAGCTGGTATGTCTCTTTCTGAAGGTGCTATAACCCCAAGTGACATCTTAAGAATTCAAGGACCAACAAAGGTTCAGGAATACATTGTAAATGAGATCCAAGAGGTTTATCGTTTACAAGGTGTTGGAATTAACGACAAGCATTTTGAAGTAATCGTTCGTCAGATGATGAGAAAAGTTGTTATTGACGATGCTGGAGATACTAAATTCTTAGAAAAAGAGATTGCAAATAAAATTGATTTCAATAAAGAGAACGATAATATTTTTGGTAAAATGGTTGTTATTGAGGTTGGAGGTTCAGCAGAATTAAAACCTGGTCAAATCATTACTGCTCGTAAATTAAGGGAAGAGAATTCTACCTTAAGAAGAGAAGATAAAGTTTTGGTTGGAGCAAGGGAAGCAATTCCAGCAACTTCTACGGCAATTCTTCAAGGTATTACTAGAGCATCATTACAAACTAATTCGTTTATTTCAGCGGCATCTTTCCAAGAAACTACGAAAGTTCTTAATGAGGCTGCAGTAAATGGAAAGATTGATTATTTGGAAGGACTTAAAGAAAATGTTATTGTTGGTAAGAAAATACCAGCTGGTACAGGGTTAAAACTGTATGATAACATTGTTGTTGGTTCGAAAGAAGAATACCAAGCTTTAATTGATTCAAAAAAAATGAGCGAAGAATTATAGTATGAGCGACTTTAAAGAGGATAATCAACAAGAACCGAATCAATTAAGTATAGAGCTTAGCGAAGAGGTAGCTGATGGTGAATATTCAAACTTGGCTATTATTTCACATTCGAATTCAGAGTTTATTATGGATTTTGTGAAAATAATGCCAGGTGTGCCAAAAGCTAGAGTTAAGAGTAGAGTTGTAATGACACCTCAAAACACAAAACGGTTGGTTAATGCTTTGAACGAAAATATACGGAAATTTGAGCAAATTAATGGACCGATAAAAGAAGCAAACGATCCTGGATCGAAAGGCTTTCCGATTAACTTCGGCGGTACAAAAGCAGAAGCTTAATAATTTAAACCCCTCGTTTTAACGAGGGGTTTTTTATTTGTTATANAATATAAATATGGAGATTGTTGCAAAAACATTTGCGGGGTTGGAAGANNTATTAGCCGCTGAGATTGAAGTTGCTGGGGGTAAGAAAATTAAAAAGATCAAAAGGGGNGTTACATTTGAAGGTAATGAAGAATGCCTATATAGGTGTATGTTGTCTCTTCGGACTGTTCTAAGGNTATTAATACCTGTATACAAGTTCAAAGCACATACNGAAAAGGATTTGTATTTTAAGGCGAAGAAATTACCTTGGGAAGAATATATGGAACTGGATCAAACATTTTCTATTGATTGTATTTCTAATTCAAGCGTTTTCACCCATAATAAATTTGCAGGGTTAAGAGTTAAAGATGCTTTATGTGATCGTTTTAGATCTAGAAATGATGACAAGCGTCCTGATGTAAACGTTCGTAATCCAGATTTACCTATTAATGTACATATTAATGAACTCGATGTTACCATTCTTTTAGATGTAGCTGGGTTTTCTTTGCATCAAAGAGGCTACCGTAAAAAAGATCATATGGCGCCATTAAATGAAGCGTTAGCAGCGGGTATAATCCTATTGTCTGGTTGGGATAAAAAGACAGATCTACTTGACCCAATGTGTGGTTCTGGAACAATTCTAATTGAGGCTGCTATGATTGCTCAAAATTTCCCTCCAAGGTTATTTGTTAAGTCATTCGCCATTGAAAAATGGGATAACTTCGATAAACAATTGTGGGTTGCTGTTAAGAAGCAATTAAAGATGGAAATTGAACCTAGTTTTGTTAAGTTTAAGGGATTTGATATTTCAAAGAAAGCGGTATCTATGACTGAATTCTCGGCAAGGGATATGATGCTTGACGATAGAATAGAAGTTGAAAACATAGATTTCTTTGAAGCTAAAAATAATTGGGATTCTGGTTTTATTATTAGTAATCCGCCTTATGGAGAGCGTTTAAAAGAAGATGATATTATTGGTTTGTATAAAGAGATTGGGAATACATTTAAAAAGAGTTACGCTGGATTTCAAGCTTGGATATTGAGTAGTAATTTTGAAGCTTTCAAATTTATTGGATTAAAACCATCCAAGAAGATTCCTTTGAAAAATGCTGCATTAGATGTTAAATTACAAAAGTATGAAATGTATTCTGGTAGTAAGAAGGCAAGTAAACAAGTTGATTAGGTTTTATTAACTAGATCAATATGCTTTTCGTTTGTTAAAGGGTTATTGATGAAATCAAATACATCTTTATATAGAAAAGCCACTTCCTTATCAGCTTTTCGAATTGAACTTGTGTACATAGCTATTTTAGATTTATCGGCATGTTAATATCTAAAAGTATTAATTCTGGAAACTGAGGTTTTTTTTAACAAATTAATAGCATCTAAGCCGCTTATAACGACTTCAATATCTCCAAATCCACCCGCTTTTTTTAATGTATTTACAGTAAGGAAATTACAAATTTTGTCGTCGTCAACAACTAAAATAGATTTGGTCATTTTTAATTTTATTTAAAAGCTTTTCAATTTCTTCAGTTGCTACACCTAATTCAGTACATGAATCTTTAAGCATATTTAATGCCTCATTATTTAGACTAGAATTCTCCTCTTTTTTTTCAATTAAATAATTGATAAGTCCTAAAATATTTAAGAGAGGTGCTTTAAGAACATGTGAGTTGTTAAGCGATAATTTATTAACAGAGTTTTTTAAGTTAGAAACCTCTTCCTTTAAATTAATTATTTCAAGATTAAACTTTTTCTTTTCTTCCTGTGATTTGTTAATTCTTAATTCAATAACCTCTAAAAGTTCCTTTGTATTAAAAGGTTTGTTTAAAAAGTCATCTGCCCCAGAATTCATACCTTCCCTTAAATCTCTTTTCTCTGTTTTAGCGGTTAAGAATACGAACGGGGTATTGGATATTCCATTTATGGATCGAATATTTTGAAGTGTTTCAAAGCCTCCCATTTCTGGCATCATTATATCACAAATAATTAAATCAGGCTTAAATTGTATGGCCTTAGCTATTCCAATTAAACCATTTTCAGCGGCATTCGTACTGTAGTCTTTAAGGTCTAATATTTCTTTAATAGTTTCCCTTATATTTTTTTCATCTTCTATTATTAATACTTTATTCATGATTGCTTAGAGGTAACGAAATTCTAAAAATAGTTTTTTTATTTTCCTGTGATTCGACTTCAATAGATCCACTTTGTAATTCGATATAGTTTTTACAAACAACTAGCCCTAATCCCGTCCCTTCAATGTCTTGAGTGTTATTACTTCTAAAGAAGGGTTGAAATAAGTTTTTAATATCTTCTTTCGGGATTCCTCTACCAAAATCAATAACTTCGATTATTAATGCATTATTTACTGAAATATTGACGATTGGTGACGGAGCTTTTTTTGAGTATTTAAAAGCGTTCCCTAATAGGTTTGTGAACGCATGTGTAAATAACTTTTCATCAAAATAAATTTTAGGAATTGTGTTTTTTATTTGAATAGTTGCTTTCCTTTTGTCCGTTTGAATTTGATTTAATTTATCAATTAAGTTATTTATGACTTTAATTATATCGTCTTGTATTAATACTGGTGAAAGTACGTTTGCATCGAATTTAGCTAGTAATAGTACATCATTCATTAGATGACCTAATCGTGTTGCTTCATCTTCAATTCTTGTCGAAATTTTATCAAATTTCTCTTTTAACTCAAAATCTATTTTGCCTGCCAACATTTGAAATAGCTCTATATTTGCTTTTATTACAGTTAAGGGAGTTCTAAATTGATGAGAAGCCATTGAAATAAATTGGGACTTTAATTCACCTAATTCTTTTTCTTTTTGTAGAGATTTTTTCAACTCAGCTTTCGTAATGTCCCTTTCTACTACAAATGATATTTCACGAGAAATTTCTTTTAATATATTTTGGTTATTAAACATATCATTACTCGTAGGCAGTATTGTTAAGAAAATATATAGCATGTCATTTCCTACAATTACGGGGATGGTTGATAAATTAAACGAGTATGAAATTAATACGTCTGGATTGTATTTTAGGTTTATATTATTTTTTATTTGTGGAGTAAAATTTGACAGCGTTTTATCTAATACTTGTTTTAGTTCATTATCTTCTTTAAGAAATAAATCACTAAGATTACGCTCTTCTTGAACTGTATTGGCTATAGTTTTTACAATAACAAATCGATTACCGTTTGAATTTTCGGTTACTTTAAACAGCATACCTGAAATTCCTTTTGACTGGTTAATTATTATTTCTTGTGATAAACTAAGCGCTTCTTTTAATTGTAAAGGCGAGTTCGCAATACTTGCAATGTTTTGTAAAAGTTTTGTATTTCGCTCATTTTTTGAAATGACTGTATTGGCTTTTGATAATTGCTTATCCCGCTTAATTAAACTTTTTTCACTTTGGTTTCTTTCAAAAGTGTTTGTGAAAATTTCGCCTATAAATCGAAGTAGATTTATATCTTCTTGATTCCAATCCTTNTTTTGATCTAAAAAAGAGATTCCTAAACCTCCTTTTAAATTTCTGTTTAATAAAAGTGGAATAATTAAGATAGATTCAATTTTATTTTGCTCAAAAGCTTCTCTTTCCGTCTCAAATTCATTCGGAATTAATTGGGTGTCCTTTATTATTACAGGTTCAAATTTGCTTAGTTTAGAATAAATAAGAGGTAAATCTTGTTTGGTTTTTTTATGAATTATATTTTGAATTGATGAGAATTCCTGTTCTTTAAAGGTTTCATGATCTAAAGTGAACTCTTCGTTTACAAGGCTAAAAACAAACGAGTTTTGGGCAGTGCTAAATTCAAGGATATCATCTAAGGCAACTTTTATTTGTACATCTAATTCAGCAGTTTGAATACCAACTAGTTCAGAAGATATCTTTGAGATTAAATGCTCAAACTTATTTCTTTGAATTAATTGAATATTTAAAAGTTTCAAAGCGTGAGTTCTTCGCTCAACTCTCTCTTCTAACTCTTCATTTAGCTCCTTTATTTGTTGCTGAGCCTTAATTTTTTCTGTTAAATCAATATTAGTTCCGNTAAGTCTAATATATTCATCAGATTCGTTTTTATTACCCCTTGCTCTAGAGAGAATATGAATGAATTGACCATTTTTATGTTTTAATTTAAATTCAATTTCATAGGTTTCATTCTCGCCCGTAATATAGTTGTTTAAATGGCTAAAGTATTTTTGTAAATCGTCTTTATGTAAAAGGTTTTCCCAAGTTTGAAGTTTATTTTCTAATTCATCACTTTCATATCCTAACATTTCTTTCCAGGTCGGAGAGAAGTACATTTCATTCGTTTCTAAGTCCCAATCCCAAACACCAACGTTAGTCCCTGTTAAAGCTAAATTTAATCGTTCTTCACTTTTTTGTAATGCTGAGCTAATAATTATATTTTCTTTTTCTGCTTGTAAATTAGAAAACGCGTTATTTATTATGAATTTTAAATTGGAAGGTTCCCATGGCTTTTTAACATATTGCCAAATACCAACATCATTAATAGCTTTTTCTAATGCTTCAATATCAGTGTAACCAGTTAGTAAAATGAATTTACAATTGGGTAGTTTTTTTTTTGCTTTGATCATGAATTCAGTTCCTGTAAGGCCAGGCATTCTTTGGTCTGAAACAATTATATCAAAACGTTCATTCGTATTTAGTTTTTCCAAAGCATCTTCTCCCGAAGTGGAGGTTTTAATCACATAATCGCTCTTAAAACTTACTTTAAATAATCTTAAATTAATGGATTCATCATCAACATATAAGATTTTTGGTTTGATTTTTAGTTCTTTTTTAGGCATGTTGCTATTTAAAATATGCTAAGGGTAATTCAATTTTAAAAGTAGTTTCTTTGTTTAGTGTGCTATTTACTGTAATGTTGCCATTGTGTTTTTTTACAATGTTATAAGATATGGATAGACCTAAACCAGTACCTTTTCCAATCTCTTTTGTTGTGAAAAACGGATCAAATATCTTTTCTATGTTCTTCTTTTCAATACCAACACCATTATCGGATATTTTTATTAAGCAGTGGTCTTTTAGTTTTTCTGTTGAAATCCTAATATCTCCTGTATTGTTTGGTGTTGCATCAATAGCATTTGAAATAACGTTAACAAATACTTGATTTATTGACGCTGGAAAACATTCAATTTCAAAGAGGTTTTTATCCAGGTTCGTTTTTATGTTAACATTCTTTTTTCGAGCATGACTTCCTAGAATTGTTAATGTTGAATTTAATGATTGATTAATGTTAATTTTCTTAACATTGTCTTCATTCAAGCGTGAGAAGTTTTGTAAACTTTCAACAATTTCTGTTACTCTTTTAGCGCCTAACTTAATATCTTCAATTGTTTGATCTATAGATTCATGAGTTTCTTCAAATTCATAATCCATTTTTAGTTTATTAATTGAATCTATTATCTTTTCAATAGGTTGATTTGAACTTATTAATGATAAAACTTCTTGGACGAAGTTGGTATAAGATTTAAGTTCTACTTCTAAAACAGTAACCCCTGTGTACACGAAAGTCATAGGGTTGTTAATTTCATGGGCCATTCCAGCAGTAACCATTCCTAGGGACACCATTTTCTCATTTTGAACTAGTTTCGCTTGAGCTGTTTTGAGTTCTCCTAAAGTTAATTGTAATTTCTTGTTTTGTTTAGCGAGTTGCTTATTTGAATTTCTTTTTCCATTAAAAGAAATTACTGCAAATGCCGAAATGCCGAGTAAAACAAAAGAAAATAAGTAAGTATAATTAAGGTGTTTTTCTTTTATTAATAAAGTGTTCTCTTGCTGCTTTAAAATGTTATTTTGAGATTTAATTTGTTTCTGTTGATCGATGATGTTTTCTTTCTGATTTTTAAATATTGAAAGTTGATCGGTTAGCTTAGAGTCTTGATTCTTAATTTGATTCTCTTTCTCTTTTAACGCACTAGAGGTAGCGTTTATTTTAAAAGATATTTTTTCTAAAAAGTCCTTTTGAAAATTTAGTTTACCCGTAACATTTTTTATTTCATTTGATTTCTCTAAAATTTCAAGTTGTTTTTGATTTAAAGATTTCTGAACATAATTAAATTCATCTTCAAGTTTTGATAATTTATCTTCTTGATTTTTATTTTGGATTTTAAGTGATAAAATTTTATTTCTTTCTTTTAGTAAAGACGAATCCTTTTTTTCAAATAAGGATAAAATGTCATTATCACTTCCTCCAAGTATAAGCATTATTGAAGTAGGAGGAAGACTATGCTTTTTGAGTAAACTTGCGTTGATGTTAAACTTTAGTTTTTTGTCGTAGCTCGTATAAAAATTTATCATGGAGAAATCCATGTTTGGGGCAGATTGTGTAAAAAGTAATGTTTTATTATTGTCTATATTCTTAACGTATAAGTCTAAATTTTTGTTTTTTTCTTCCGTTACTAGAATTACGTCAAAATCGCTTAACTTCTTAGGATTTGACACACTATTAACCTCAAGGTTTCTTCCCGATATTGTTTTGTTTACAGAGTGCTTTCTAAGTTTAAATAGAAAATCACGGTTGTTACTTAATACGCCAATAGATATTGGCTTTTCACTAATCTCCCAAGAGAAATTATCGGCGATTTTTAAAAGATAAACAGCTTGTAAGTCTTCTTCGTTTACCTGCCCGTTTGCATTAGTCACGGAAAGTATTAAAGATAGTATAAATATGATTTTTTTCACTTGAAGCATAAGTAGACTTGACTTATACTGTTGAAGTGGGAAAAGGTTGCTAATTTATTAGTTGTTTTAGCCTTTGTATCGCTTCTTGGTTTTGTGATGATAAAATTGAGTTATAAGTCGTTTTTTTCTCCGATTCCGTAAGATGCCAGCTCAAACTTAACTGCTTTTCTTTGGTGTTGTCAAGGACCATATTTAGTACATCTACATTTCCTCTAAACCATTCACTTGTATATTGAATAAGCTGATCGTGATCATAATCTTGAGTTAGAAATAAATTTTTGTAAATTGTTTCCACCGGTGCAGAAAGACTTGCTAAGAAACTTTTTTCCTCTTCAGGTTCTACCTCTGGCTGCTTTCTAGAGTCTCTTATTTGAATGAATACAACTCCACTTGTATTATTTGCAATCCATTTCCTAAATGTATATAAGAATTTAACTGAATTTTTCACGCCAAAATTATCTCTTAATCCTGCATCCATAACCTTAAGTGCAGGTTTACTTGGAAGATATACAATTGGCATAACATAAGGGAATGTACTACTCATTCTTAAAGCGGAAAGAAATTTTAAATCATTAGCTCCTTGGTCTTTGAAAAATCGTTTAAATTCAATACTCTCTAATAAATAATCATTCGAAATATTTTCTTGGGGTGCAATATAGGACAGGTAAGATGTAGGTTGTGGAGAAATGATTAATCGTTGTCCATTGTTTATTATTGTTGGATTTACAATTAGCATTGGGATTTTAGATTCAAACTCAGGTTTATAATACTCATAAAGCTTTTTATTCATATAGCCTCTTGTGTTATCATTCAACTGCTCCTCAAAAGCGTAACCTCTATCTTTAGTATATTCAAATCCATTGTTTTCGAATTTTTGAAATTTGAAAATAAAGTCATTTATAGTCAGCGAAAATGCGATACGATTTAAAATGTCTTTAGATAAATCTTCATTGTATTTACTGTCGTGGAAATTGGTGATATTGTTATTTTTTTCACGTAACATCAATTCTCTTAAATAAGACATTCCAACTAATCCTCCTGAAGATCCAGAAATTAATTGAGTTTGCTTTAGAAGCTTACCATCTAAAATACTATCACAATATTGCATGGAGTAAAACGACCATAACGCGCTTCTCATTCCTCCACCAGTAGTATTAATAAAGACCATTTTAGGCTTTTTATTTTTTGAGGTAGTATTTTTTGCTTTCCAGTTTTTTAGGATTTCGATAGTGTGTAAATAATCATTTCTGTAATTTATAGGGTTGATGTTATGATTTAGCACGTCAGTGTTGAATTGTGCTGGTTCTGTTTCATAATTTAAACCGTAAGCTTTATTGTGCGGAGAGAAAAACTCATATTTACTCGCATGGTTAAACAAAACTAGGAGTATAATTAAGATAGCGGGAGCCCACCCTCTAAACCAGGAGTGTACTGCACTCGCAATCATAATGAACATAGTGAACATCAAGGTTAAACTAGCTCCTGCAGGAATCATAAAGTAATCAATGTTACTTCCAAAACTTAAGGAGATGATTGTGATAAGAGCAATTATTTCAAACAAAGCAGCATTTAGGTGGTTTTGTTCAAAAACTTGTTTAAGCATCGATCGGTCATAATGTTCTGTAGACCTTGCAATACCGACGTTAAGTGGGCGGGATAAATAGGTTTCAACTCTCCATTCTTTTTCGGAATTAAAAAAGTTTTCCCATTTAACTTTTTTGTGAAAACCTGCGTTTATTGGATTGATTTTTGGTTTGGTTGTGTATTTACCGTTTGATACTTTCTCAAGGTCTTTGTTTGTTTTTGTGAAGTAAACAAAATTTATAGTAATCATTAATCCAATTCCAATTAAAAAACCGAATTGAAAAATAAAAGTGTCAATGATGGAATAACCTTCTTCATAAACAAGGAATTTAAAGGAGCTAATTAAGTAGATTAAGATTAATGATCCTGACCAAAAAACATTATTCAGAGTGTATTTTAAAAATGGTTTTGATAAGGTGGCTATGAAAGGAAATCTATGGCCATTTGTGATATAACTTGAAACATTAAAAGCCATAATAAAACCTCCAAACGAAAACCCAACTATAAAAAAAGACAGAAAACTTACATGCCCTAAATACTCTGGGCTTAGATACAAAAACGGTATTCCGTATTTTTCTGAAATCATTCGAGAAGAAATGGCGACAATAAGGAACCAAAAAGATATTAAAACGGGATTGTTTTTTAAATGGACGAGCATAAGTTGTACGGGAAAGAAGTAAAATACTTTCCTAAACAACACTGAACTCTTTATTTTTGTGATTATCCCCATTTAATTATTTGAATATTGTACTTAGAAAAATCAAAAAAGGTTTATTCTAAATAGAATTTTTTATCTACTCTTTTGATTACTATACCATTAATATAGCCAGAAAAAAAAGCGACAAATTTTTCGTCCTTTGATATCACTGGTGAGCCATCTTTTTCTCCAACAGAAAAAGGGTATTTTCTTCCATTATTCAAATCAAGTACCTCTGCACTATTATTTTTATCTAATCCAATAAAATTCAACTTTCCTAATTTAGCTGTGGTTTGCCCTTTAATGGGTAATTCAAACCAAATACTTTTTTGAGTAGAGTAGGAAAGTTCACAAACTCCGCCAATACTCGAAAGATAAATTGCATTTTTTTGTTTTGAAATTCCAATGATATTATGTTCGGTGTTTAAAATCACTTTGCTTTTTAATGTTTTTCGAGAGATTTCTAAGAGTTGCTTAGGTTGATCTTTTTTAACAATCAAAAGAATGGAATCATTTTTCCAATTAGCAGCGGCAACATTTTTAATTTTGGTGCCTAATGTTTTTCGAGTGCTTCTTTTCGATATAAAAACTTCGTTTTTCAAACCATATTGTCCAACCGATAAAAGGAGTTTACCTGTTAAACTCCATTTAGGAGAAGTGAAGGCAGTGTCTTTAGCAAATGCTAAAGGATTATAAACACTATTTCTATCTTTTGATTTATTTATATATTGAGCATAGTGAAAGCCGTTTCTAGAAAAGGTAATCGGTAAATCATAAAAGTCGATAAAGTAAATGTTTTTAGATTCCTCGAATGAAGATTCAAATGCAATTCGTCTTCCTGAGTTGTCCCAGTCTAATCCACCGTGGTTGTCATCATAAGTTAAAATCAATGAATCTCCATATTGTATTTCCTTGTAGGGAAGTCGATCACTAAGGAAGGATAAACCGCTAATAAATGCTAAAAATATTAATGTTTTTTTCATGTTTTAATAAGCTCAGAGATTTGTTTTCTCTTTATTTTTCCGCTTTCAGTTCTTGGGAATTCATTCAATACGAAATACTTCTTAGGAAGTTCATATTTAGAAATATTTAATTCTGTGTTCTTTAATTCCTCAATGGTTTCTCCTTCCGAAACTAGCACAACTATCTCACCAAACTTTTCATCTGTTAAACCAACTATTACAAATGGTGTTGTAATATGTTGCTGAATCTTTTTTTCAACTTCTTCTGGAATGATTTTAACACCGCCTGAGTTAATCAAGTTATCACTTCTGCCAATCCATTGGAATTCAGACTCAGATTTAAGCTTAATCAAATCTTTGGTGCATAAAGACTCTTTGATAAGCTTATTTTTATTTAATATTAATTCGTTGTCGTTATTCGTTTTCACAGTAAACCCCGGAAGTGTTTTAAAGTAATTTTCTTTATCGGGAAGTAATCTTTTAATGGCAAAATGAGTTAACGTTTCAGTTGTTCCAAAGGATTCAAAGATTACAGTTTTAAAATCAGCAAGCGGATTTAACAACCGACTATCTACGTTTCCACCTCCTATAAGTATTTTATCAAAGTTTTTAATCTTTCCAGATTCCAGTAAATCTAACATCTGCATAGGTACAAATGGAGCAAAATCATATTCTTCAGAAATATACTTTGATGGAGAGGTTGACGGTGGAGCTAGCGTTAAGCTAAGTTTACCAATAATAGCTCTTACAATCATCATTTTCCCTGCAACGTAATTTGTACTTAAGGATAAAAAAACTTTTTGACTTGGTTTTAGATTGAAATATTGAAGAGTAGCTGATGCGCTAAAGATCATCTGTTCTTTAAGGACTTTAATTTTTTTCTTTTCACCTGTAGTTCCACTTGTTTGAAAAGTAAACTCAGTTTGATTCTTATATGACTTCAAAAAAATTAAGCAATCTTTTAACCAATCCTCCTCAATTGTAGAGTCTTCTATTTTTAAAATAGCATTTTCAATAGTAATGGAGGAAAAGTCTAGTTGAATCTTCATTAACTCTAATTTACAACACCTATTAACTTAATNAAAGCTAAAGAAGAAATGTTTATGATTTAATTCTTTAATTAAATTGTAATTTTGTCGCATGAAAAAATGGGCGAGACTTATTATTGTCTTAATAACCATCCTAACAGGATATTTTGTTTTTGAGCTTCAAAATTTAGAGTTTGATTACGATTATGAAAAATATTTTCCAAAGGAAGATAATTCCATGAAAGTTTTTGAGAAGTATCGAGACGAGTATGGGGATGATAGTGATTTCTTACTTATTGCTTTAGGCAATGGAGAAAAGCTTTTTGAATTAAATTTTTTAAAAAAAGTAAAAGCCTTTGGAGACGAATTTAAATCTCAAAAGATTGTTGAGTTTGTAGTGTCCCCAGTTCATAATTGTAAATACCTCAAAAAGTCTGGATTTGCCGGAATAAAATTGATCGATTATTTAGACCTATCAAAACCCGAGATTACAAAATCAGATAGTGCTTTTATATTTGCAAATGAACAATTTGTAGGAAGTTTTTTACCCGAAAACGCTCAAACACTGTGCTTGTTTATAAAAATAGAAAGTCAACTTAACAAAAAGGAATCAAAGGATATAATTGATTTTGTTTACGAAAAGAAGGCAGAGTATGGGTTTAAAGATTTTCATTTTAGCGGTCGAGTTTTAGCTCAAGTTTATTTTGTAGATGTTATGGTTTCCGAGTTAGGCGTTTTTATGACGACTTCAATTATTTTACTAATTGGGTTTTTATATATCTCCTTTAGAAGCTGGTGGGGTGTTGTTATTCCATTAGTAATCATAATCATCTCCATTATTTGGACACTCGCAATTATGCTTTTTACAGGTAAATCATTTGATTTATTAATGGTTATGCTTCCTACAATTATCTTTGTTGTGGGAATGTCTGATCTGGTTCATCTTTTAACCAAATACCTTGATGAATTACGAAAAGGCGAACCTAAGAATGTTGCTTTAAAAACAGCCTTTATCGAAGTTAGATGGGCTACTTTTTTCACCTCATTAACTACCGCGATTGGTTTTTTCGCCTTAATTTTTGCAAACATTTCTCCAATACGAGAGTTTGGGATTTATGCGGGAGTAAGTGTATTTGTTGCATACTTTTTGGCATTTACCTTGCTGCCTTCAGTCCTGCTTTTGGTTAAACCACCTTTGGGTTTAATCAATATGAAAAGACAAAATATCTGGGATAGATTTTTAAGAGTATTATTTATAAAGGTGCTAAACAATCAGAAAGCAATTGTACTCTTGGTAATAGGGCTTGGTAGTGTTGGAGTATTTACAGCGTATGACCTTAAAATTAACAACTTCTTACTAGAAGATTTATCTAAAGAAGATCCTATAAAAAAGGATGTTTTGTTTTTTGAGGAAAATTATTCTGGATTAAGACCATTTGAAGCTGAAATCACTACCGATTCTAGCGGTGTTTTTGATTATAAATTTGTTCAAGAATTAGAAAAGTTAGAAATTTACCTGAAATCATCTTATACGCAAGAAGGGGTAGGGTTTTTACTTTCCCCTCTAACGATAATAAGAGAGGCCAATTTTGTGAAAAGAAATTCAAAAGCTGAGTTTAGGAGTATTCCCGAAACAAAACGGAGGTATGAAACTTTGTTGAAATATATAAAAAAGGGTAATTCAAATTTTGTGGATAATGAAATGGTAAAGCAATGGACTTGCGTAGCTAAAGATTCTATAAATTGTCGAGTTTCAGGGAAAATAAAAGATGTTGGAGGCCTTGCCATTAAGGATGCTAATGAAAAACTGAAGGTTTTTTTAGAAAACGAAATTAACCCTGAAATCTTGCAATTAAAATTGACGGGAACGGCAATGTTAATTGATAGGAATAATGAAACCTTAGCCACTAATTTAATGTTTGGACTCATCTTAGCGTTTGGGGTGATTGCAATCATAGTAGGATTGATGTTTAATTCCTTGAAAATTGCATTACTCTCTTTAATGCCTAACATATTACCATTATTATTGGTGACAACAGTAATGTGGTTTGCGGGAATAGATTTAAAAATAAGTACAAGCTTGATTTTTACGTTAGCTTTTGGAATTGCGGTTGATGATACAATCCATTTATTAGCGAAGTATAAACTAGAGCGTAAAAAAGGAAGGTCTCACTTATATGCATTAAAGCGTAGCTATTTGTCTTCAGGTAAAGCAATAATTGTCACAACCTTAATATTGGTTGGTGGTTTCTTAACGCTAATGTTTAGTTCTTTTACAAGTACTTTTTATATGGGATTATTGGTGAGTGTGACTTTAATTATTGCTGTGGTATTAGATCTGCTTATTTTGCCATTAATTATGCTATACGGATTAAAACCTGAGTATGTGGAAAGTCAATCTTCTAAAAAAAATTNAGTAGAATCCCTTATAGGCGCTTATCTTCAAATTTAAATAGGGTCAACGGCATGAGTTTAGNCTATTGAATCATAGAGGTTTTGTGGGTGGTGAAACCAACAATCAGGACGTTAATAATGTTAACACATTCCACAGCAACATCCTGGCAAGGCCTATTGTTCTGTTTTGGGGGCGGAGTTGTTGTNTAGTGCTGTGTTGTCGTTTTGCTGAATCACCAATTATCCTGTAAAGAATTGAGGAGTACTGTTTAAAATCAAAGAAGTCTTTTCTATTTTATCTTATATCGGATCATGGTTTTTTTTTGATATACCTTTTAATAAAACAGCATCAACTTTGTAATTTATTTGAGGGTGTATTTGAATTACTCCTTGAGTTATAATTTCCAGTTTTTCAAACTGCCGAGGTGACTCAATATTAAAATTAAAGACTCCTGCAATAGTATCATTTTCAGTCTTCATAATAAATGAATTCGTCGAAATATTAATAAGAGTCCCTTCGATCTTCACGATTGCTTTTGTTTGATCTACACATTCATGTTTTACAGCATTAAACGAGATTGTGTTTGCCTCGTTTATATATTGATTACCGATGTGAATGCATTTAATACTGTCGCCCTTTAAACGATCAAAAAAAGTATAATTGGTTTCTACTGCAAATTGTTCAGGTGTTTGATTATCACATGAAATAATAAGCCATGAACTAAGCGTAAATAATATTGTTCGACACATAAAATCTTATATTCGTAATCAAGTATGAGAAAGATAATAATTCTAGGTTTACTTTTAAGCTCTGTCCCATTAAGTGCATCAGGGTTAAACGAAGCGGCTTATTCATGGTATGGTTTAATTCCTGCCTTAATAGCTATTGTACTTTCTATCCTAACAAGGCAAGTCATTTTATCCCTTGTTTTAGGAGTTGTTTCAGGATCCGTTATTTCTTATTTATACAATCCGTTAGATAGTTATTTATTTGGAATAGACAAAGCGATAGATCATTACATTCTAGATTCATTAGTAGATTCTGGTCATGCCTCGGTAATTTTGTTTTCTCTATTAATAGCAGGTATGATTAATTTAATAAGTAGAATTGGTGCATTTAACGGTTTGGTTAATTGGTTATCTAAGTTTGCTACTACCAAAAAGTCAGCACTCCTAACCACTTATTTTCTTGGGTTTATTGTGTTTTTTGATGATTACGCAAATACGTTAGTAGTAGGGAATACGATGCAAAAGATCACTGATAAGTTCAAAATATCAAGAGAGAAATTAGCTTTCATAGTAGATGCAACTGCAGCGCCAATAGCAAGTATCGCATTAGTGTCAACATGGATTGGATATGAGGTGCAATTAATCGATGAAGGTATTGCGAATGCCAATATTGCAGCTAGAGTGGGGAGCGGATATTCAGTATTCTTGAATTCAATTAGTTACTCTTTCTACCCTATATTTATCTTAATCTTCATTTTGATTCTTATTTTAACAGGAAAAGACTTTGGACCAATGAAGAAATTTGAGCTCAAAGCAAATATAAAGGCTTTAGAAAAACCTATCCAAAACGAAAAATCTATTGCTCCAATTTGGGCTATCTTACCGATCGGTATATTGTTGTTTGTTACTCTATTTGGCATTTATAGCACTGGTAATAAAGGAGAAGGAGTTGTTCAGGCCATTCAAAATGGAGATTGTTATAAAGGGCTTATTTGGGGGAGTTCCGCAGCGCTATTCGTAACCTTAATAATTAGCAGTTTAAATAAAAACACATTTGAAGATTCCATTAACTGGATTTTAGACGGGATGAAGTCATTAGTTCCAGCAATTGCAATTCTTGTTTTAGCCTGGGCTTTAAATGGGGTATTGTCCGATTTAAAACTCGGTGAATTTCTATCTGATTTTATCATATCGATTGATATGGACTTTTATTTAATTCCTGTAATTGTGTTTGTCTTTTCGGCTGTTATTGCATTCTCAACCGGTTCGAGTTTTAGTACAATGGGAATATTATTTCCGATAGTAATAAGCATAGCCAGTTCTTTTTTATCAAATGAGGGAGAAGTTTCTGCAATTTTTTATTGCTCTATTGCATCCGTTTTATCAGGTGCTGTTTTAGGTGATCATTGTTCTCCAATTTCTGACACGACTATATTAAGTTCTATGGCAACAGGATGTAATCACATTAATCATGTTAATTCTCAGTTAACTTATTGTTTAGTTGTTGGGGTTTTATCAATCGTAATCATGTTATTACAAGGTGTATTTGGTATTCCGTTATGGATACTAATGATAATTGGTGTACTCCTAATTTATTTGATAATCAATATGTTGGGAGGAATTATTGACACAGTTTCTGTTAAATCAGATTATTTAACGAAAAAATAACCCTATTAGTGGTTATAATATACGGTTTAGGCTAATTTTTTTGTTTGGTAAGGTAAAACAGCCTTTATTTGTTACTGTAATCAAAACTTACCAACAGATGGATCAAACGACAGCAAAAGAAATTATCAAAGAAACAGATTATTTAGATGGTCGTATTCTTGTAATGGAGGATAGTAAAAAGAAAACTAAATTTTGTAAAATTATCTGGAAAGGATTCTCAGCTACGCAAAAAGATGAGAATGATGAGGAAGGTTCTGCAAGAGTTAGAGTAAAAGATCTAATGACAGGAAAAGAGTTTACAGACAATCTAACAAAAATTGTTAGACAATTTCCTGAAGGAATGATTTCTACGAAGGAGAGTGCAAAAGCTGAAATTTTCGCTTTACTTCAAGACAATAAAACTTTTGAAAATAAAACTTTAGAGTGGATTACAGAAACTGTAACATTCGAAAAGGAAGGAGTTAATATGGAAAGATTACTTACGGAACTTTGGTTAGAGTCAAAAGTAACCAAAGCACGTTTCAAGTCGGACGACATGGTCGTTTATAATTCTCGTAAGTAAGTTAAAACTTTTGCTTTTAGTTGTTAAAGCCGCCCTTTAAGGGCGGCTTTTTTTATGCTTTTTTTTGTAGGTTTTTAGAAGAATTAAAGCATTATTACTTTTCTGATTATTTTCGGAAAAGAATTTTAACAGAAGGAAATAATTATTGTTGCCAATTTACCAGCGAACCCAATTTGACTTGATGAGGTAACCTTTCTTTTAAGCCAGTACTATATCTAATTCCAATACTTATAAAGTAGGTGCATTTCATTCTTCGCCCTGAACCTGAAGTCTTAAGTCTTGCGCTTCTTCTTTTTCGCAGCAGGAAAAAGCACGTTATTCAAAATCAAACGATACCCAGGAGAATTAGGGTAAAGGTTTAAGTCTGTAGGAGGATCGGAAACTCTGTGCGTATGGTCTTCAGGGTCATGCCCACCGTAAAACGTCCAGGTACCTTTTCCAAATTCCCCATGAATGTATCTTGCAGAGTTAATTGATTTTGTTTGTCCCAGAATTAAAACATCAGACCGAATATTTTCCTTTCTAAAAGCAGTTGTTTGTCCCATAAAACCTTTTACAATTGAAGTGTGGTTTTGACAGAGCATAGTAGGGACAGGGTCCCATTTAGCGCTAAAATCAAACAATGTGAAAACATCAGCCTGAATCCCTTTCGTTTTAAACAGCTTAAAATGATCATCGGTTGCATCAATTGAACTGAATTCATACTTCGTTGGATCTGTAACCAAAGTATAATCTTTAAAAGCAAAACCGTTGAGGTAAGAAAGTTTCGATTGCATTTGAGGGTCATTAGGGTCACCGTCAAACATAGATTTACAGATGTCTGTATTTTGAGCAGCTAAAGCAATGTCATAGGAATCGGTTGCTGCGCACATTGCAAACATAAATCCACCATCGAATACAAATTGCTTGATTTTTAAAGATACAGCGAGCTTTAAATCCGAAACCTTATCAAATCCTAGTTTCCCTGCTAACCCCTCATTAAAACGTACATATTCCTTAAACCAAGGAGCATTTCGGTAACTACTCCAGAACTTACCGTATTGCCCTGTGAAATCTTCATGATGTAAATGCAACCAATCATATTTCGAAAGGTCTCCATTTATTATTTCCTCATCATAAACAACCTCGTATGGAATTTCAGCATAAGCCATAACTAATGTTACAGCATCATCCCAAGGTTGTTTGTTTTTTGGAGAATAAACGGCTATAGTAGGCGCTTTCTCCAATTTCATTACGTCTTGATTAATAGCGGGTTGTGTAATGTCTAAAAGAATTTTATTGTACTGTACATCTGCAACAACTTCAAAGGAAACGCCACGTATTTTACATTCTTTTAAAACATCATCGCTCAGTTTTAAGGCAAAGCTACCGCCTCGGTAATTTAATAACCAATCAACTTCTAAGGTCTTTTCAAGTGCATAAAAGGAAATTCCATATGCTTTTAGATGATTCTTTTGAGAGTCATCCATTGGTATGAAAAGGTAAGTAGCTTGAGATATAAAATTTGATAGAATAAAAAGCAGTAATAAAATACTCTTCATTCTATTAGAAGTGTTACTTGATTTAAATCTAGTTATAGTGTACTTTCTACGTATGGATTCTTTAGTCATTAATTAAAAAGGTAAATCGTCACTAGACATGTCATTCATTCTTGATCCCTTAATAACGGTAGTGTGAGGATTTGCGTCTTCAGAATTCGAATTATTGTTTGAACTATAGTTGGCGAAACTATCTTGTTCCCAATCTACAAATCGTCCATACTTTCCTTCGAATCTTAATGGAACGTTTTCTAATGCCCCATTCCTGTGTTTCGCTACAATTATTTCAGTTAATCCAATAGTTGAATTACCCTCAGCATCTTCTGTTATTTCATAGTATTCTGGACGGTAAATAAACATTACCATATCGGCATCCTGCTCGATAGCTCCAGATTCCCTAAGATCGGAAAGTTGTGGTCTTTTATCACCACCCCTTGTCTCAACTGCACGAGATAACTGTGAAAGTGCGATTACTGGAACATCTAATTCTTTTGCAATAATTTTTAACGATCTAGAAATGATCGATATTTCCTCTTGTCTGTTTCCTCCATCTTTTCCACCTGCACTCATTAATTGTAGATAATCAATTACAATCATCTGAATGTCATGTTGAGCTTTTAATCTTCTTGCTTTTGCTCTTAATTCAAAAACGGATAAACCAGGAGTGTCATCAATGTATAATGGAGCTTCTGATAAGGCAGAAACTTTTGAGTTTAATTGTTCCCATTCATGTTGGGCGAGGTTACCTTTCTTTAATTTTTCTTGTTCTAACCCTGATTCGTTAGAAACCATTCTTAAAACCATTTGTAAAGCTGACATCTCCAGCGAAAATATTGCAACGGGCATTTTGTAATCCAATACAATGTTTCGAGCCATGCTTAATACCAACGCCGTTTTTCCCATTGCAGGTCGTGCAGCTATTATTAGTAATTCAGACCCTTTAAATCCAGATGTTAATTTATCTAATCTTGTAAATCCAGTTGGGATACCATTAATACCATCACCCGATTCCGCAGCTTTTTTAATTTGTTCTTTAGCTGCAATAATTAAAGAAGCCATCGTATCATGACTTTTTCTAATATTCCCTTGAGCTACTTGGAAAAGCTTTTGTTCAGCAGAATCTAGAATGTCAAAGACATCTGAAGTTTCATCAAAAGAATCTCGAATGATTTCTGAGGATATTCTTATTAATTCACGTTGTATATATTTTTGAGCAATAATTCTTGCGTGTTCTTCAATATTTGCGGCACTTGCAATTTTGGAAGTTAATTGCGCAATGTATGCAGGGCCTCCAATAATTTCTAATTGACCTTCTTTTTCAAGCGCTGTTTTAACCGTTAAAAGGTCAATTGGCTCACTGCGTTGAAATAAACCTTGAATGGCTGCATAAATTTTCTGATGTGCATTTTTGTAAAAACTTTCAGGTTTTAAAATATCTACAACCTCAGTTAAAGCATCTTTTTCAATCATTACCGCACCTAGTACCGCTTCTTCATAGTCTAAGGCTTGTGGTGGCATCTTTCCATGTTCAGCCGTTAGCTGTTCATTCGTGATTACACGATTTCTTTTTGATGTTTTGGATTGCGCAGAAAAATCTTCCATGGTGCAAAAATAACGAATTACATCGTAGGTTAGTCGCGTTAAGGATAAGGTGTTATAAACAAAATGTTAATAATGAAAAGAAGAAATTGGATATTTAAGAAGGTTATAAATTAAAGTCCCAGCGTTGAACCTCTTTTGAAAACGTGATTTCGGGTTTTTCATCAAAAACACCAAACACTGTAGATCCACTTCCACTTAGTGAGGCATAGATAGCTTCATTGGAATAAAGTTCGTTTTTAACTTCTTGGATAAAAGGGTATTGTTGAAATACCGAATACTCAAAGTCGTTTATTAATTCGCCTTTCCATGACTTAACAGGTTGCTTAAGAATCTCTTTAATAGATTTACCTACACCTCTAGGCTTAACATGTTTGTAAGCTTCTGGTGTAGAAACATGAATGTTAGGATAGATGACTACGAAGTGTTTCCCTTTGAGATTCACTTCTATAGGAGTGAATTGATCACCTATACCCTCTGCAAAAACAGGTTTGTTTTTGATAAAGAAAGCACAATCAGCTCCTAGTTTACTGGCAATTGTTGAAAGTTTTTCTTCCGTTATTTTTAGGTTGAAAATTTTATTTAAACCTAAAATACACGAAGCAGCATCGGCAGACCCTCCACCTAACCCTGCACCAATTGGAATTTTCTTAAGCAAGTCTAAATCTACAGTAGGTATATCGAATTCTTCTTTTAATAAAAGCCAAGCTCGTTCAACCAAATTAGGTTCACCGTTATTGGGAATTGGAATGCCTGAGCTTGAAAATTTAGTTTCGGTTGAGTTTTCGGTGATTTCTAGTGCATCATAAATAGGAATTGGCATAAAAACGGATTCGATATTATGGTACCCGTCAGCCCTTTTTTCGACAATATTAAGACCTAAATTTATTTTTGCATTTGGAAAAATGACCATAGAAAAAAGATAAACTGTTAAACAACCAAATTTTATAGGGCGAAATTAGGTATTTTCTTTTGTTGAAATAATCTTTTACATCAATAGATTAATTATATTAAGTTTGTACTGCTAAACTATTGTTATGGTATATTTAGATTTTGAACAACCAATTGCTGAGTTAAACGAACAATTGGAAAAGATTAAAGAGGTTCAAACCAAAGGAGATGTTGATGTTTCTACAACAATTAAAGACATCGAGACGCAAATTGCTGTTAAAACTAAAGAGATATATGAAAACCTGTCTGCTTGGCAACAAGTACAGGTTTCTCGTCATCCTCAACGTCCTTATACATTAGGCTATATTGACCATATCACTGATGATAATTCATTTATTGAGTTACATGGGGATCGAAATGTAGGTGATGATAAAGCGATGGTTGGAGGAATGGGCTCAATCAATGGTGAATCTGTTATGTTTATTGGACAGCAAAAAGGAATTAATACAAAAATGCGTCAGTATCGTAATTTCGGTATGCCAAACCCTGAAGGGTATAGAAAAGCATTGCGTTTAATGAAAATGGCTGAAAAATTTAACATTCCTGTTGTATGTTTAATTGACACTCCCGGTGCATTTCCTGGACTAGAGGCTGAAGAAAGAGGACAAGGAGAAGCAATCGCTAGAAACCTTATTGAAATGGCACAATTAAAAGTATCGTTGGTTTGTGTTGTAATTGGTGAGGGAGCCTCTGGTGGAGCTTTAGGAATTGGAATGGGTGATAAGGTGTTTATGATGGAGAACACTTGGTACTCCGTTATTTCTCCCGAAAATTGTTCTACAATCTTGTGGCGAAGCTGGGATCATAAAGAAGAAGCTGCGGAGAAGATGAAGTTGACCTCTCAGGATATGTTGGAGTTAGGTTTAATCGATGGTGTTATTAAAGAACCTGTTGGCGGAGCGCATGCAGATCCTGAAAAAGCTTTTGAAAACGTTAAAAATGCAATCATTGATTCCTTAAATGAATTAAGAAATATTGAACCTCAAAAAAGAGTAACTACTCGTATCAAGAAGTTCTCATCAATGGGACATTACGAAGAAGCATAATAATAAAGTATTAAAAAAGTGATGAAAGGTAGTCCTGTTTAGGGCTACCTTTTTTATTTTTAGATTGTCTTAAGCTTTGCTCTAATTTTGGATTATGGAAGAAGTATCAGCCATTAAAAGTATTCTTAACTGTAATTGTCCACGTTGTAGGAAAGGGATTGTATTCAAGTACAAAAACCCTTACCATCGAAAATTTGGGGAGATTGAAAAAAAGTGCTCAAATTGTGATTTAGTTTACGAAATGGAACAGGGGTTTTGGTACGGAGCTATGTATGTAAGCTATGCTTTTGGAGTGGCAATAGCAATTCCTACTATGCTAATACTAACTTATATAACTGACCTTGAGATTTATCAAATTACGGGTGTAATATTTTTGTTGTTGATAGCAACTATGCCTTTACTCTTTAGGTATTCTCGCAGCGTTTGGTTGCATATTTTTATTCGATACGATAAAGCTTTTGAAAAATTAAAATAATTCTATTTTAGGATTAATGCTTTGAAAATCTACTATCTATTACTATATTAAATAACATTTCCGAATCATTTTTTTAATTACTTGGGTGCTGTTTTGTAAATATAAAAAGCAACAAGGGTGAAAACAAGATTAGGAATCCACAATGCAACCATTGCTGGTATAGGCGTATTTACAGCTATAACATCTGCAATTCGACCAAAAAAAACAAAGATTAATGCCAGTGCTAGTCCTTTTGCAATATGCATACCTGTTCCTCCTTTAATTTTTCGAGAACTAATACAAACTGCTATGATCACGAGAATTAGTATCGAAAATGGATTAGAAGTACGTTTAACTAATTCTAACTGATACCTTCCAAGGTAGCTAGATCCCCGTTGTTTTTCTTGTTCAATATAACCGTTAATATCGAAAAAATCCATTGTCTCTATTTCAAAAGGACTTCGATGAAACTCTGTGTTGTTAAAAGGCAATATTGTGTCCTTAACCGTACCTTGAGTAAGCGTTTCATGATCACCATCAATTGTTCTTTCAGACCAATTTCTTGCTATCCACTTATTTTTTTTACTACTCCACTTTAAATTGCTTGCTGTAAACTGATAGAGTAACTGACCATCTACTATTTTTTCAAGCCTGAATTTATAGCCATTATTACTCTTGATACTATAGTTATTTACGTAAATAAAAGTATTCTTGGCTATTTCTCTGTGAATTTTAGAGTTGTTTATTCTTCTTGTATGAGGGTATATTTTTGCCTCAATTTCTATCTTCTTTTTATTCGTTATTGGTATTAAAAAGTGACTTAAAATTAGGGATAAGAAGAACAGCAAGGTTGCGCCTAAAAAATAAGGACGTAAGAACCGATTGTATGAGATACCTGAGGCTAAAATAGGTATGATCTCCGTTTTACCAGCCATCTTACTTGTAAAAAAGATAACGGCAATAAAAGCTAGTAGGGGGGTCAATAGATTATACAACCAGGGGATAAAACTGAAATAATAATCAAAAACAATTTCACTTAAAGTGAATTGTTCGAAATCATCAATTTTTTCAGAAATATCAAAAACAACAGCAATCAAAATAAATAAGAATATTGTTAGAAAAAAAGTCCCTAAAAATTTCTTTAAAATATATTTATCAAGCTTTTTTATCATTATAGCCTAACCTGTACTTTTTTGACCATTATTTTTTTCCAATCAGCAAAATCACCAGCAATAATATGTTTTCTAGCTTCAGTAACAAGCCATAAATAAAATGCTAAATTGTGAATTGACGCGATTTGCTTTCCTAGTATTTCCTTGCTTTGGAACAGATGACGAACATAAGCTTTAGAATAAGATTGATCAACATAACAATCGCTATTAGCATCTAACGGAGAAAAGTCTTTTTCCCATTTCTTATTCTTAATGTTAATAATTCCTTCACTTGTGAAAAGCATCCCGTTACGGGCATTTCGTGTCGGCATAACACAGTCAAACATATCGATACCTAACGCGATGTTTTCCAAAATATTGGCAGGTGTTCCAACACCCATTAAATATCTTGGTTTATCAGTAGGTAATACGCTACAAACCACCTCAGTCATTGCATACATTTCTTCTGCAGGCTCTCCAACGGAAAGTCCGCCAATTGCATTTCCTTCTCTATTAAAAGAAGCAATAGCCTCTGCGGATTGCAACCTCAAATCCTTATAGGTGCTACCTTGAACTATAGGAAAAAGTGTTTGATCGTACCCGTAAAGTGGATCAGTTGTGTCAAATCTTTCACAACACCTTTTAAGCCATCGATGTGTCATGTGCATCGATCTTTTTGCGTATTTGTAATCACAAGGATACGGAGTACATTCATCAAATGCCATAATAATATCAGCCCCAATTTCACGTTGAATATCCATAGCGAATTCAGGGGTGAAAAGATGATATGAACCATCAATATGTGATTGAAATTTCACACCTTCTTCTTTTATTTTTCGTCTTCCACTTAATGAGTAAACTTGGAATCCTCCACTATCTGTTAAAATAGGTTTGTCCCAATTCATGAATTTATGTAAACCTCCAGCGGCTTTTAAAATTTCAGTTTTAGGTCTTAAATACAAATGATATGTATTTCCTAATATAATTTGAGCCTTAATATCTTCATCAACCTCGTGTTGATGAACAGCTTTTACTGTACCTGCAGTTCCAACAGGCATAAATATTGGCGTTTCTATTTCACCGTGATCGGTTTTTAAAACTCCTGCTCTTGCGTTCGACCCTGGGTCGCTTTTTAATAAATTAAAATCCATGCGCTTCAAAGATAATATAAATCATTGTCTGATTGGGTTTTCCTGTTACTTAGAAGTAAACAATCAAACTAATTATGTTTCTTTGTGGTAAATGGCAATTAGTTATATCCTCCATATTGTTTTTGTACTGGTAACAATAGGGTTGTTGTTATTCTATTTATTTACATGGAGAAGAATGGTAAATCATTTGCCTTCTAGAGATAAATTCTCCCAATTGCCCTTTGTTTCTGTAATTATTTGCGCAAAAGATGAGCAGGATAACCTCTCTCAGTTTTTAGAGGTTGTCTTGTCTCAGAAATATCCTGATTTTGAAGTTTTGGTTATTGATGATAATTCAACCGATGATTCTTTAACTGTTTTAAAAGAATTTCAAAAAAAATATAGTCAATTAAAAGTAGTAGCGTTTCAAGAGGAAAAATCTTCTTTTGGCAAAAAGCAAGTGCTTGAATGTGGAATTAAGCACGCTAAAAGTGATTACCTCATTATGACAGATGCCGATTGTAAGCCATTATCTCCTTTCTGGTTAGTTGGTATGGTTAACGGATTTGCAGATGGAAGCGAATTGGTTTTAGGTGTTAGCTTGTATTCAAGACTGAAAGGAGCTGTCAACTCTATTATTCAAATTGATACAGGTTTTATAGCTGCTAATTATTTGTCAATGGCAGCTAGTGGTTTTCCATATATGTCCGTTGGACGGAATGTTGCTTACAAAAGAAGTTTATTTGAAAAAGTAGGAGGGTTCAAGTCTCATTACCATATTCCAAGTGGGGATGATGATTTGCTGATTAATCAAATGCCCAAAAAGACAAAAGTTAATCTAGTATACAATAAATTTGCTCAAACAGAATCTGTTCCAAAATTGAGTTTTCAGTCTTATTTTTCACAAAAAATAAGGCACGTTTTAGCAGGAATGAAATACAATAAAAGAAATTTATTAATACTTAGTTTGTATTATTCTTTTACGACGCTTTGGTATCTATTAATCCCTTTCTTAATTTATTATACGGATGAATTGTTATTGATATCAATATTTATCATAATAAAAAAAGTTGCAATGTATTCTTTTATTCAAAGAATATTCCTTAAAATTGGGGTGCGCTCGATTTTGATCACGACTATATTTTCGGATATATTGTCTATTGGAATTCATAATTACGCAGTAATTCGAACAATATTTAAAAGCAAAGTGGGCAAATGGTAGTACCAGGACCAAATTTATCGGAAAAAGCACTCTATGACTATAACTTAGTTAGAGAGGCTATAGAAAATAAATCACAAAGAGCTTACGCAGAATTGATGGATCGTTACCGAGACTCAATTTATTTTATGCTTTTAAAAATGGTGAATAATAAGGATGATGCTGAAGATTTAACAATCGAAGCATTTGGTAAAGCCTTTAAAAAATTACACCAGTATACACCAAACTATGCATTTAGTACTTGGCTGTTTAAAATCGCATCAAATAACTGTATTGACTTTATTAGAAAGAAAAAGAAAAATACTTTTTCAATCAACAAAACTTTAGAAAATGATGAAGGAAGTGAATTAGAGATTGATTTAAAATCTGACGCACTTGATCCTGAGCAAACGTACATGCGTAAGCAAAAGATTGAAATCATGCATGATGTAGTAAAGAGGCTAAAACCGCGTTACCGTACTTTGGTTGAGTTGAGATATTTTAAGGAGTTTTCTTATGAGGAAATTGCTGATCATTTAGACATTCCTTTGGGGACGGTTAAAGCTCAGTTGTTTAGGGCAAGAGAGTTTCTGTATAATATCATGAAAAATACGCAAGAGAAGATCTAGTGATCTTCATTTAATTCAACTTATAACCTCAACTTTCGTTGAGGTTTTTTTTGGCTATTATTTTTGATCAATTAAATCGATTGAATTCCGTCGGCTTGCTCTATGTTGGTTTTTAAGTTTAACACCCTTAAAAAGAATATAAAGTCCAATAACAAAGAGAATAGGAGGGTAGAAGTAGATCATTCCTAAGTACCATCCACCAAAAAACCAAATTAGCGATCCTAAGATAAGAATGACTCCAGCAGCAATTCCGTTTTTAACACCGAATTTATTGAGACCCCAAGTTTCTTCTTCTAAGTTTCTTCTTTGGTTAAGACCATTTAAATCATCAATTGCAGAGATATTACGCGCTATAACTTCTTGATCTGCTCTATAATCAGGACAGTTTTTTTTGAAGTTAGGAATGTTATTGATAAGTGAGCAAATAATACCTTTGTTGATGTCAAACTTTCTATTTAAACATTCAGTACAAAAAGTTAAAGTATATTCCCTGTTGTTCATTAGAAACCTTTTAAGTAAATCACTTTTTTGGTTTCGAAGAACTCTTCAGAGAAGCTGTCATTTAAATTGTATGATTTAAATGTCTTACCTGCGTCATTTAATTCTTGTGTTAAATCACCACCTTTTAAGTATAGCAATCCGTTTGGAATGTCGTTAAATGACTTTTGGCTAAACTTTCCTTTAATCCAATCGTTAAATTTAGGAAGAGAAGTAACTGCTCTGCTGACGATGAAATCAAAGTCGAATTTTACGTTTTCGGCTCTTTTTTGAACGCCTTCAACATTCTTTAATTCAAGAGCTTTTGCTATCTCGTTTACCACTTTTATTTTTTTCCCAATAGTGTCAATTAAATAAAAGTTCGACCTTGGAAAAAGGATAGCTAATGGAATCCCAGGAAATCCTCCACCAGTTCCAACATCCATGATTGACGTTCCTGGTTTGAAATTAATTATTTTTGCAATTCCTAAAGAATGAAGAACGTGTCTTGTATATAACTCGTCAATATCTTTTCTCGAAATAACATTTATTTGGCTATTCCATTCAGTATATAAATCACCAAGTTTTGAAAACTGTTTTTTTTGACGATCAGTTAAATTTGGAAAATATTTTAAGATAATCTCTAACGCCATTTTAAGAGAATTGAATTTCACTAAGTTTTTTATAAATCCCGTTTTCTTTCACAGCCAATTCATCGTGTGTACCTTTCTCAGCAATAGCTCCATTGTCCATGACTACTATTGAATTTGCATTTTTAATGGTAGAAAGTCTGTGAGCAATAACAACCGAAGTTCGTCCTGTCATAAGTTTGTTTAATGCATCCTGAACGGCTACTTCTGATTCACTATCAAGCGCACTAGTTGCTTCGTCTAAAATCAATATCGCAGGATCTCTAAGGATTGCTCTTGCAATTGCAATTCGTTGACGTTGACCTCCTGATAATTGAATACCTCTATCTCCAACAACCGTTTTAAACCCATTCGGAAATGAGTCAATAAAATCGAAAGCATTGGCTTTTTTAGCAGCATCTTGTACCTCTGTATCTGAAGCATTTGGTTTACCGTATCTAATATTTTCTTCAATTGAACCTCCTAATAAAATAACTTCTTGAGGCACAAAGGCCATTTGTGATCTTAAATCGTTTATGGCGTATTCTGAGGCTTGTTTTCCATCAAACTTAATACTTCCTCCGTCTAACTTGTAAAACTGGAGTAGAAGGCTTGCTATTGTAGACTTCCCACTTCCACTTGCGCCAACAAGAGCAATTTGTTCTCCTGCCGTAATTTTAAGGTTTAGTTTGTTTAATATTTGAACTTCTTTTCGGCTTGGGTAAGCGAAGTCTAGATTGTTTAATTCAATCTCTCCACGAAGTGTTTTATGATTAGAAACAGGTTTTGATGTGTCAATATCTTCTGTTTCTTGTTGAATTATAGTCATTAAGCTCTCAGTTGCCCCAATTGATTTTTGAATTTTAGCAAATAAGTCTGGCAATGACCCCATTGATGTACCGATCATTACAGTAAATAAAATGAATTGAAAAAACCCTTGTCTAGGAATCTCTCCTGTTTTAATCAATTCAATTCCCTGCCAAATAATAAAAACAATTGCTCCTAACATAATCGTTAGAATAAAAGCAATAAAAACGGCACGCCACATAGCCGCTTTCATATTAAATTGTTTGACATTAGAAACAGCAAGTGAATATTTTTTTAACTCTATAAACTCGTTTGTGTATGCTTTTAAACTCTTAATTCCTACTAAAGCTTCTTCAAGAATATGATTAGACTTAGCCGTCTCGTCTTGAGCTAACCCAGATATTTTTTTAATAAATCTTCCGAAAATAATAGCTGTAATAGCAGCTACAGGAAGAACACCCAGCATGATGAGTACTAATTTAGGGCTGACTCTAAAAATAAATACAACACCAACTAATACAATCAGTAATTGTCTGAAGAATTCAGCGACAGTGGTGGTTAGTGTTTCTTGAATTTGTTCTGTATCGTTTGATATTCTTGAAATAGTTTCTCCTGTTTTACTAGAATCAAAGAAAGAAAGTGGTGATTTAATCAATACCTCAAAAGCTTTTTGGCGCATATCTTTAATCGAATTGTGCGTTACATAATGAAACGTAATGACTCTAAAAAAGCTAAATATTGCTTGAGCCGGAAGAATAATTGCTAAAATGGTAAGTACACCATAAATATTATCCATGTTTCCAATTTCCCATTCTCCAGTCATTTGAGAGGCATCTGCTCCAAGAATTTGACCTAGAAGTATTGGTAACGAAATAGAAACACCACTAGATAGCAAGAGAAAAACAAATCCAATAAAGTAAACGCCTGAGTAAGGTTTGACAAAAGACAGGAAGTTCTTTGCTTGTTTGTAGGAGTTTTTGGAAAGTTTAATTTTTTCCTTTTTTCCTTTTTTTTCTTTGTTTCTTCCGAAAGCCATAATTTACGTTGAAATATGCGCGCAAATTTACTATTTGTAGCAAGATAATTGTGTCATAGTTTTGTTTTTTTAATTTCCTTTTAAAAAGAGGTTGTATAAATAATAATTTGTGTTATCTTTGCGACCCCTTTAATGAGGGCATAAAAAATTATTGCGATGAAAAGAACATTTCAACCATCAGTTAGAAAGAGAAAAAATAAGCACGGGTTCCGTTCAAGAATGGCAACTGCTAATGGAAGGAAAATATTAGCGAATAGAAGAAGAAAAGGAAGAAAGAAAGCTTCTGTATCCTCTGAGAGAACTCACAAGCGTTAGAATATTTAAGTTTCTTTATTGAAGCTTATCAACCTCGACTTTATATAAGTCGGGGTTTTTTTGTTTGATTTCATGTTAAAGTGATTTTGTAAATTATTAACTGATCAATGTGCTATGGGGAAAGAAGATGAAAGTGTTAAGGTAACGAGGCGGTTAAGAAAGGCTGTTTGGAGTGCCAATGATGACTTTGGTATGGTAAAGGAAGGTGATAAAATCATGGTTTGCCTATCTGGAGGTAAGGATAGTTACGCTATGTTGGACATTTTAATTCACATGAAATCATCTCCTCTTTTAGATTTTGATATTGTTGCAGTAAACTTAGATCAAAAACAACCAGGTTTTCCAGAGCATATTCTTCCTAAGTATTTGGAGGGTCTTGGAGTTGATTTCAAAATTGTTGAACAAGACACTTATTCGATAGTTACAAATAAAATTAAAGAAGGAAAGACGATGTGCAGTCTTTGTTCAAGGTTAAGAAGAGGAATACTTTATAGAGTAGCAGAAGAGTTAGGTTGTAATAAAGTTGCTTTAGGGCATCATAGAGAGGATCTTATGGAAACATTGTTCCTGAACATGTTTTATGGAGGAAGAATTGAAACAATGCCAGCTAAGTATATAACTGATGATGGCAAGCATACAGTGATTAGACCTTTAGCATATTGTAAAGAAGCTGATATTGTTGAATATGCAGAATTTAAAAAATTTCCTATTATACCCTGTAACCTTTGTGGTTCCCAAGATGGTTTACAAAGACAAGCAGTTAAGGATCTTTTAAATGGTTGGGATAAGAAATTTCCTGGACGTAAAGAGATTATATTTAGGTCTCTTAAGAATATATCACCTTCTCATATGCTAGATGTTAACCTGTTTGATTTTGAAAACAACGAGATTAAGACAAACAAAACGCCTAGTAAAGTGGAAGACATGGTTCCGTAATGTGACCGGTTTAACTTAATTAGAAACGTACGATTAAGTTCTATTTTTCTTTAGAGAGACCGATTTTTGTACTTAATTCTCCTAATGAATCAATTGTTTTCTTCAATAGGTCGAAGTATAAGGTTATAAACAATGAGAATGCCATTGTAAAGATCACCAAAATATTAACCCAATACGTATCAAAACTAAAACCAAGTAATTTCTTAGTAGGAGCAAAGAAATGCGCTCTAAATCCCTGTGCATCTCTATAAATTGGATCTGATTTTTGAACTAATCTTCCATCAAAATCTATGATTTTGTTTAGTTCATTACTGTTTTTAACTAGATCACTCAAACTTTCGTTTTGAAAATTGTTTCTGTTCTCAATGAATTTTAGCTTTCCATCATTTTCTGTTCTGAATTCAGCAATTTTATTGTTTTTGACTTTCGCGAAAACATTATAGAATTTATTGTAAAAACTTTTTATTTCGTTGAGTAGCTTATTTATGTTTTGAGCAGCTGCTTTATCAAAGTTAGACATTGCTTCTATTTGCTTCGCTTTGTATGAAATAGAGTTTAGGATCTCATTCCTTTTACTTTCTGAAATAGAAGAATTTAATGCTTTAAACTCCAAAGTGGATTGATCTTGATTGTTCAGCTCTTCAAAAAGTTTTGCTAAATATGTACATTCAGCCTTAACCTCAGCTTTTAGCATGTGGATGTTTTTCTTAAACTCATCCACTTTATCAGCTTTACCTGCATAGTTTAAACTCATTGTAAGACGAGTCTTAATAGCAGATAGCCAGAAATTCTTTTTGTAGTTCGCAATACTCATTGCTTTATCAAACTCATAGTAATTCTGTTCAAATTCATTTTCTTTAAACTGATTAACAGCTAAGGCTTCAAAAGCCCACCGACTCGCCATCATCTCACCACTAAATGGCACAACTGTTTGCGAGGAGAGCGAGGGGTTTAGTTTATCAAATTTGACAATAACTCCACTTAGTAGTAATTGAGGGATTAATAAAATAGGAATTAATATATATATCGTAACAACAGAGTTGAAAGCGGAGGATATGTTTAAACCTAGCATATTCGCAAAGAAACTACAGGAGAATAAAACCAACCAATAGTCTAAAAACATTCCATCTATATTGAGGATAAGATTTCCAACGATGATGTAAGAGATGGTTTGTATCGCTGAAATTATAAACATAATTGCTGTCTTACTTGACAGGTAGCTAAATCGAGAAAGATTTAAGAAGGTTTCCCTTTTTAAAATCTTTCGATCACGAATAATCTCTTCAGCACTAACAGTTAGCCCCATGAAAAGTGCGACAACAACACTCATGAATAGGTATGCTGAGATGTTTTCGTTGTATCTAAAAACATATTCTGCATCAGGTCCACTTTCTGTACTATAGAATTTTACTAAATACGCTAAAATAAAAGCTAGAAACGGCCCTTCTATAAAGTTAATTAGCATGTATTGAGAGTTTGCAAGTTTAGAGAGTATATCTCTTACTATGAAAACTTTAAACTGACTTATTATTTTTGGTATTTTGTATGTTCCAACTGGGATTTCTGTACTAGAGATCTCAGTATCTGGTTTGGTTATTGCATTTTGATAATACTCATTCCAAGTTCTTGGTGGAATTCTTCTTTGCTCGGTTATATTTCCATATTCATCAACAACTTTAGTTTCAATAATGTTGAAGATTTGTTCTGGATTTACATTACCACAATGAAAACATTCGCTCTCATTTGCTGTAACGTGATTAATCGCTTTTTTAAAGTAGATTACAGATTCTACAGGGTTACCATAGTAAATTGGGAAACCTCCAGTGTCTAAAATTAACAAACTATCAAATATTTTAAAAATATCTGAAGAAGGTTGGTGAATAACAACAAAAACAAGTTTTCCAGTTAAAGCTAACTCCTTTAAAAGATCCATGATGTTTTCAGAGTCCCTAGATGATAGTCCTGATGTCGGTTCATCAACAAATAATACTTGTGGTTCTCTAATAAGTTCTAAAGCTATGTTTAATCGTTTTCGTTGTCCACCACTTATTTTTTTATTGATTGGTGAACCTACTTTTAAATTCTTGATCTCATAAAGACCAAGACTTTTAAGCATGTCTATTACTTTTTTTACAATAGTTGTTTCAGGAAACCCGTCATAACACAGTTTTGTGTTATAAAATAGATTTTCGAAAACTGTTAAGTCTTCTATTAAAAGATCATCTTGTGAAATATGGCCAATAACACCTTCAAGTTTATCCTTTTGATGGTGAATGTCAATTCCATTTATTTTTACAGATCCAGAGGTTGGTGTAAGTGTTCCGTTTAATAGTGAAAGTAAAGTAGATTTACCAGCACCGGAAGCGCCCATTATTCCAATTAAGTTCCCACTGTTGTCAACTAGGTTTAATTCATGTAAGCCAATGTTTCCTGCTGGAAAATTATATCCTAATTTGTTAACTACAAAATCAATACGTTGGGTTTCTTTTTCTGTTCTGTACAGAGAGGTTATGTCACTAAAATATACTGGACTTAATTTCTTACTTCGAATACTTGAGCCGTGTGCTAAAAAGTAAACTCTGTTATTATCAATTACTTGTCCATTAATATAAATGGCTTCATCGCCACAATATTTGGCGATATAGTTCCCTGACTCCTCTAGTCTTAAAATTTTAACTGCACCATCAAGTTGCGGCTGTTCTATTACTTTAGCTTTTTCGTATTTAAAATCGATTGCCTTGTGAATAATTAAGAAATTTTCGTTGTCTGGAATATGTTCATCTGAAGAAATTACAAATTCCATACTTTCTCTAAACTCCTCACCTGATATATTAAAGGTTTCTGCTACTGTCGTTATAAACTCAATTTCTTGTTCGGAATAATCGCCCGCAACAATAAATTCAAGTAATCTTATAAGAACTACAATTTTTTGTTTTTGTTGAAGTTCCTCATTTATTTGGGTACATATTCTAAGAACCTTTACTGAGTTGACTGAAGTTCTCTTTCTTTCTTTCCCTTCTTTTCTTTTGGATATTTTTTGATGCTTTTCAAGGAATTCTTCAAAAAGTGTTAGGTATTGCTTTACGAGCTCAGCGTTTAACTGCTGCTTTAAAAAAACTTCAACTACAGATTTACCATCGTGGTTAACACTATCAACTTTTGCTACGAGAGCAAATAATTGCATTAAGGCTTTAAGTATTCTTTCACTCATAATTAACGACCAACTAGTGTTGGTTTATATATAACTAAAAAGGGATTGTTACGCTGGTAACAATCCCTTTGTTTCAAAAAATTGTAATATTTATTATTGCTTAAATCCGATTAGAATTGTAGCACAGCCTGATGGAGCTTCTAAAGCATCTAACTTTGCGCTAATCCTTAGAGTAACAGTGTTTTCAACGTTGAAATCCCAATAGGATGCGTTTTGTTGCTCCATGCTGTCGAATAAAGTATTGTTGTTTAAATCTTTTACAGTGAAAATTAAGTTCCCTTGTGAAAATCCTGTACAAGCACCAACTCTATAAGTAACACCTCCGAAAAAAGTAGTTTCAAATTCAGCTTCTTGGTCACCAAATAATAAAGCTCTATAGTTTTGACCGTCAGAAACGTAATCTACAGTAAAGTTGTTTTTATGGCAATAATTGGCAATTGTGTCACACTGAGCTTTAGCTTGGTAAATCCCTGCAACAAGTAATAATGAGAATAAAGCGATTAATTTTTTCATGATATCAACGTTTTCCTATACCTCTTAAGCATTAATTATTTTTGCTCTTAAAGCAGCAATTTTTTCTACGATTTCTTTAAAAACCTCATCCGAAATTTCAACACTAGTTTTAGACTTGATTGTAGTGACTTTTTTTTCTTTATTAATGTCAGGCTTAATATATTCGTATTTGATGTTTACTTTTTCAAATGACATACGAATATCATCTAAATCATTGTAAACTTCTTCAACGCCAGGCTCAGCAACATAGCGTTCAAGCATTTTGTCTAAAATTGTATTGATAGTATGTTTTTGCATTCCTATCATATCAACGATGTTATCCGTCTTCTTTTCTTTTCCTAAAGCTCCAGCGAAATTTAAACTTTCAATCCATCCACCAACAATGACCAAGGCTCCAATGTGCTTTCTGTCGCTTGTTTGTAAAAAGTCATCAGCTTTTCTGTAAGAATTAGAAATAACATACAATAAAGAATCCTTGTTGTCTAAGTTTCTTTCGATAGCCTGAATAGTTACCATGTCGAAAGCATCAGAAATACCTAATATATCACTAAGNCCTTGAGCTGATTTCATGAAACCTATTGATTCTTGTTGTTTATCATATAATGCACAATACCCTAAATCAGCACCATAAACACCAAGGTTTAATGATTGACTGACTAAATCAACATATTGATCAGAATTTTTGGGATTATTAAGAAGGTCTTTATTGTAGGGAGCTCCTGACTTTTTAATAATTCCACCTAATTGAATGGGAGATGGGATACTAAACATCGCACCGTCAACTTTCGTGGCAGGTGAAATTACAACTTCTTTTGGCTCATCAATCTTTGACGTTTCAACGTTATCAGTATCTTGAGTTGGTGCGTCAGGTGTACACCCAACTAACACTAAACCTCCAATTGCTAATACGCTAATTCCTTTTAAAATACTTTTACTACTTTTCATAAACCTATGGAATAGTTCGTCCATTAAAAGTCGTAAATATAGAATAATTTTATTTAATCCCTCATGATTTTCGGGTAAATATAATGGCTTTAATGAGTGTTTTTGATAAGTTATTTTAATCCGGCTTTTCTAATCTAATTAAGATTAATTACTTTTGTATGCTGTCCTCTATTTTGGACTTACACTTTCAATGCTTTACTTATGAAAAAAATCGGCGTTTTAACATCAGGAGGAGATTCACCAGGAATGAATGCGGCAGTAAGAGCTGTTGTTCGTACAGCTAGTTTTCACGGGCTAGAAGTTGTAGGTGTGAAGAGAGGATACGATGGACTTATTGAAGCTGATTTTGTCGATTTAGATGCACATTCGGTAGCTAATATTCTACAAAGGGGTGGCACGATACTTAAAAGTATGAGAAGCGATGGTTTTAGAACAATTGAAGGACGAAAAATGGCTTTTAAGAATTTGAAAGCCAAAGGAATTCAAGCTTTAGTAGTTATTGGTGGTGATGGAAGTTTTACTGGTGCAAGCATTTTTATTGAAGAGTTTGGCTTTCCAATTGTAGGTCTTCCGGGAACTATTGATAACGATTTAGTTGGAACAGATTATACAATTGGATATGATACGGCCTTAAATACTGTAGTAGAAGCCGTTGATAAAATAAGAGATACTGCCGATTCTCATAATCGATTATTTGTAGTTGAAGTTATGGGTAAAGATGCCGGGTTTATTGCTTTAAGAGCCGGGATTGGTTGTGGAGCTGAAGCAATTCTTTATCCAGAAAGTGAAGAAGATTTGTTGGGCGCTATTGTTGAGAGGATGAATAATGGAGGAAAACGAAAGAAATTGAGTAATATAATTATTGTTGCTGAAGGAGCGAAAGAAGGTAATGCGGCTGAAGTTGCTACAGAACTTAAGGAGAAATGTCCCGGATACGATATTCGTGTTGTTGTTTTAGGACACATTCAAAGAGGCGGGAGTCCAACTTGCATGGAGCGTGTAAGAGCTAGTCAAATGGGCTTAGAGGCTGTGCAAGGTTTAATTAACGGTAAACAAGGCGTTATGATTGGAATTGTAAATGATCACGTTGCACATACTCCATTTTCAAAAGCAATAAAAAATCAAGAAAAAATAGATAGTCAGCTTTTACAAATGATCGATATACTTTCTATTTAAATTTTCATTAAGTTCGTTTAATGGTATTTGTAGATGTAATTGTTCCTGTTCCATTACCTAATTTGTTTACGTATTTTGTTGAAGAAGAGCATGTTTCTGATTTAGCAGTAGGGAAGCGGGTTGTGGTGAAGTTTGGACGGTCGAAACATTACACAGCCATTATTCATAAAATTCATTCAACACCCCCAAAAGAATACCAAGCTAAAGGAGTCGATTTCGTATTAGATGATTACCCTATTGTAAACGAAATTCAACTGAAACTATGGGATTGGATGGCAGACTATTACATGTGTGCTCCTGGAGATGTGATGAATGCAGCTTTGCCCTCTGGGTTTAAGTTGGTGAACGAAACTAAGGTTTTGCTCAATTCCGACGAAAATATTGATTTATCTATATTGGATGACAAGGAATATTTAATTGCAGAAGCACTTCAAATACAACCTATTTTATCTTTAGATGATATTTCAAATATTTTGGGGATTAAAAATATTCACAAAATCATAAAGAGTCTTTATGAGAAATCAGTCATCGTATTAGAAGAAGAAATAAAAGAGAAATATAAACCGAAAGTAAGAATTTTTGTAGCTTTTGACAAGGANAATTATCCAAATAAAGAATCTTTAAATAATGCTTTTGAAGTTTTAAAATCAGCTCCTAAACAGCAAGACTTATTGTTACAGCTTATAGGCGATAAAGATGTCGATTTTGAAAGTTTTAAAATTAAAAGAACACAATTAACAAAAAAGTACAATACAACCGCAGCCGTAGTTAATGGAATGGGTAAAAAAGGTGTGTTTGAAATTTTTGAGGACGGGGAGGGTCGTTTGAGTAACTATCAAGGGGAGATCAAGACTTTACCTAAACTTAGTACNGANCAAGATATAGCATACAAGGAAATAAANAGTGCATATGAAAAGCAGGATGTTGTGCTTTTTCATGGTATTACAGGTAGTGGGAAAACTGAAGTGTATATTCAATTAATTCAAGAAGCAATTGATGAAGGACGACAGGTTCTTTATTTGTTGCCCGAAATAGCACTTACAACTCAAATTATCACCCGATTACAAAAAGTGTTTGGTGACACTGTAGGGGTATACCATTCAAAGTTTAACCTGAATGAAAGAGTTGAGATTTGGAATGAGCTTTTAAAACCAAATTCTAAATTTAAAGTAGTCTTAGGGGCTCGTTCATGTATGTTTTTACCTTTCTCTAATTTGGGATTAGTGATTGTTGATGAAGAGCACGAAAATACGTTTAAACAATTTGATCCTGCACCAAGATACCATGGTAGAGACATGGCTATTCTCCTTGCTAAAATGCACAAAGCAAAAGTGTTATTAGGAAGTGCAACACCATCTGTAGAGTCTTACTTTAACGCAAAATCTGGTAAGTACGGATTTGTGGAGCTAAATACCCGTTACGGAGGGATTCAGTTACCCGAGGTTCAGTGTGGAGATTTAAAAGAAGAAAAGAAAAAGAAAAAAATGGTTTCTCTTTTTACGGAGATTCTAAAAAATAATATAGACGAAGCATTAGAACGCGGTGAACAAATTATTTTGTTTCAAAACAGACGCGGATTTGCTCCTATGTTAGAATGTTTCACATGCGGACATATTCAGCAGTGTAAGCGTTGTGATGTAAGTTTAACCTATCATAAATACACCAATTTATTACGATGTCATTATTGTGGTTATATAGAGAAAGTAGAAGTTACGTGTACTGCATGTGGAAGTGTAGAAACGGATATGAGAGGTTTTGGTACTGAAAAGATTGAAGAAGAAGTTAAAAAAATATTCCCTTCAGCAAAGGTGTCCAGAATGGATTTAGATACAACTAGGGGTAAACATGCTTATCAGAATTTAATTACTCAGTTTGAAGATAAGGAGGTTGATATATTAGTTGGGACTCAGATGGTTACTAAAGGACTTGATTTTGATAATGTAAGTTTGGTTGGTGTACTTAATGCTGATCAAATGCTATATTACCCCGATTTTAGAGCTTTTGAAAGAGCTTACCAATTAATGGCGCAAGTATCAGGAAGAGCTGGTAGAAAAGTTAAAAGAGGTAAAGTGATTATTCAAACTCATAATCCACACCACACAACAATTCGTGATGTAATGGATAATGACTATTTGAATATGTATAACACCGAGATATTAAATAGAAGAAATTTTGGCTATCCTCCGTTTTTTAGATTAATTTCATTAACCTTTCGCTATAAAGATCGAACTGTATTAGACGCATGTTGTGATGGTTTTGCAATAAACCTAAAACGAGAAATTGGTGAAGAGCGAATTTTAGGTCCTGAGTATCCTGGAATAGCGCGGATTAATAATCTTTACAATAAGAAAATTCTTATAAAAGTAGAAAAGGAAATTTCAATTAAGAATATTAAAAAGGTTATTCAAAATTGGATGAATATATATAAAAAGGATGCTTCCTTTAAATATGTAAGAGTAATTGTAGATGTTGACCCCCAATAATTAAGCTAAAAAGAAAAACTTTTAGAGTCTCCATCAGATTGAGATATTGTAGCTGTCCCATCACAGCCACCAGTTCCAAAATTCACTGTTTGGGTCTTTTCACCATTGGGCGCTAGAGTAGATGTTCCCCTAGTAATCATTTGAGGACAACCAAAATTAATTAAATGTTCCGTAGAAGAATTAAACGTGAAAGTTGTTTGTGAAAAGTCAACACCAGTAGTGTTGCAAGTGAAATTATAGGAGTCATCACCAATACTAACAGTCCCATTATTCGAATTTGGAGTAAGCGAAAAAGTTCCATACCATTTCATTGTTCCGTTTGCGTTAATAAGAGATAAACCTCCATCTGAAATTTCAGATTCGTATCCATTATCATAAACATGATTTACACTTCCAATAAGTTGCGTTCCCGCAGAGAAATATTCATCAAACTCTATCTTGAGATTTTCGGTAATTACAGTGCCCGAATTAATTGTTACGTGTAATTTCCCTTTCCGCTCTTTACCTAAAACTCCAGTTACACCTTCACCATAATCGATGGTTATTATTTTTGGGTAAGTGCTGTTTAAAATATCAGGTGTTGCAAAAACTGTAATGTTACTATCCTTAGTATAGGCTTCGTTAATAACAAAGTCAGGTGTAATTAATAAAACCTCTTTCAAGGCATCAAGAGTAAGCTGTTCGGCATGAGCAGCATCTTTAGCTGATTGTGTATAAATCTCTTTTTCATCATCTTTACAACTGATGAATATAGAGATAAAGGCTAAGATGAAAAGTGACTTTTTCATATATTCCGTTTTATTAGATGTCGAATAAATTAAAAATCGGTTGTGTTAACGTTTTGAATACTCCGTAAACGTATAGGAATACGTGTTTTTTTCATCAGGGTTATGTTTTTCTTCCGATGTAATAGTCCAAGTAGATTCATCAATTTGCGGAAAAAAAACATCGGCGTCAAGTTGAGCGTCAACCCAAGTTATCACCAATTTATCTATTAAATTGGACTCTAAACATTGTTTGTAAATTTGACCTCCACCAATAATGTAAGCTTTATCTTTTTTATACGATTTTGCTATTTTTAAGGCCTCCTCGATAGAAGAACATACATCCGTATTTTCGTATGTAATGTCTTGACGGGTGATTACAATGTTTTCCCGATTGGGTAAAGGTCTGAATTTCTCAGGAATACTTTCATAGTTTTTACGTCCTGTAATAACAGGGAAACCAGTCGTTTGAGAACGAAAGAATTTCATGTCAGCAGGTAAGTGCCATAATAAATCATTGTCTTTACCAATCCCATTGTTTGGCTTTGCAATAGCAACTATTAAAATAACTTCCATTCTTGTTTTAACTTAAATTGCTACAGGAGCTTTAATATGTGGGTGCGGTTCGTAATCTGTTAATTCAAAATCTTC